>Ga0334888_1001387_pt1 | contig 31708 bp, 35 predicted proteins | sample GraSluR1_MG_FD_207227 | JGI IMG/M metagenome (GOLD analysis project Ga0334888, IMG submission 207227) | Sludge microbial communities from methane-producing bioreactor in Wageningen University, Netherlands - Granular Sludge_3_08-R1 | ecosystem: Engineered > Bioreactor > Anaerobic > Unclassified ...
GGTGTATCGATTCTGATAGACATCAATGAAGAGTGGATGACAACTAAAAGGTATTTATCCATAGAAGCTGATTGAGATGTGGGATCACAGGGCGTCCGAAAATTACAGAAAATTCGGTACGCTGCCCTGCGTTGCGATGGTGGGAGCGTCCGATATAAAGGCTATCATTGTAAGGGACGCAACCAGTGGGATATCAGCGCATTTACTTTGAACTGCAATGAAGGGGATCCTCCCCTATCTCTACTCGAAAATAAGGATGACAAAAGCATGCTCGAGTTCCAATGGACCCATAGCTGGAAGGTCCATTGGCAGAACGCAGTCATAGATCCCTCTGGTGGCAGCATGAGAACATGGGGAGATACGCCGATGAAAGTGTCGATCACAAACCCGACGGTGAAGATCTCCGTTTCAGAACCCAGGCAGGTGATCTCGTTCGAGAACAAAGCAAAGGTAGTCATTAATGGGCCCGAACAAGAAACAGGCTGGTTGAAAATCGTAGAGGCGGTTTTCGGAGGCAGCGTCCGCGCAGGGGAAGTGATAGAAGAGAAAGTTAACAAGATGCTCCCGAAGATCGATATACAGTTTAAGGGGGTTAACGTCTTCGCTGCGAGCAACCTGTTGTTCCCGTCGGACCACGTAATCACTTACGATTCAAATGGCGTATTCGTGCCCGGGGATCTGGTGATATTCGGGACCACCAAATCCAAGCTCTAGATCACGCCAGTCTCCCTCGGTGGGCTATCTCAAAGCTCACCGCCGCATTTTTTCAGTCCGTTGAGTTCTCCTCATAAAGCCCCATAACGTCCTCCCCCTCGACGAAGACGAGGTTTTCCTCTCTCGCGTACCTCATCGCCTCCACCTTCGAGAGGGCTCGACCAGTCCTACCGTCCAGCATCTCACAGACGACGACGGCCGGGGCGACCTTCGCAGCCCTGGCGAGGACGATGGACAGCTCCGTCTGACCCCTCCTCTCGGCGAGAAGGCCGGGTGCTGCCCTCAGGAGGGGGACGTGGCCCGGAGACCTGAACTCCCCAGCGAAGCTGACGCCTCCGCCGTTCATGGCAGACCTTGCGACCTCTGCGATCCGAGATATGGTGAGGGCCCGGTCGAGGTCCGTGATCCCGGTGAAGGTGTTGCGGTGGTTGACCCAGAGGGAGAAGGAGGATCTGGAGTCGTAGGGGATGTCACCCTCCCGCTCGCAGAGGGCGTCGATCGCCCCGAATCCTTCGCCGTCTCCTGATTCGTTTCCGCTACCGTTTCCATCCTCTCCGCCTTTCGCCGAGCTTGCTGCAAACTTCAGGACATCGGCAAAGTAAGGAAGTCCCAGATTCGAGGAGGCTACCGGGTCGATGGCGACGCAGATGAGGCCGCCGGCGTCCCGCCTCAGCCGCCAGACGTGTTCGGGGGTCACAAACTCTGCCCCGATGACGAGATCCGTCTCCCCCTCCCGATCGTCGAAGTCGTAGATGAGGACGACCTCGCCCCTCTTGAGGGCCTCCGCAGCCATCGATGCCCTGGCAACACGCCCCTCAATTCGCTCATCCTCCCTTCTGCTGTCCGTTCTCGTCATTCCAAAACCACCTCCACATCGTCGCCGTCCGATAATGATAGCGCCTCCCGCAGGTTCACGGGGGCGATCAGCTCCAGGAGGGTTGCAGGATAGCTCGTCCGCTCGGGCCGCACGATGGCCCCTTTTATCCCATCGACCCTGACGGGACGGCACCAGCACCCGCCGAAGGTCCTCCCCTCATCCTCAAATCCCTCTACTCTGACCGATTTTGGGTCGGAGTTACTGAGGGCGAAGGGCTCATCCGATATCAGGTTCAGGGTGCCAGGAGATGGGGTGAAGCCGAGCTTCTCGGAGAACTGTCTTTTGTAACCCTCCCTGGAGATGTAGTACTGGCCCTCACCCAGGCCCGCTGCGACTCTGCCTTTCACCGTCACTACTTGCAGATTCTCGAAGATCTTCTGGTAGTCCCTGTACTCCGCCTTCAGCCTCAGGACGCCCTCCTCAGTGATCTTCACCCTCTGCCCCTCGTTGGATACGAGCCTCGCGATGTAGCCCCCCTCCTCCAGGTCTGAGAGCCTCCTCGACGCCGTCTGAGGGCTTGATCCGATCAATGACGCAAAGGTCGAAGACGACAACGTCACGTCATTTTTCATCGCCCCGAGAAGGGCGAGCCTCTTCAGAGTTTCGACCTCGATCAACCTTCCCCCTCAAATTTGATACGCTTATCAAATTTGGCAGGACAATATATAACGCTTCTCGCCGTAAAGGTGGCGTTTCAGAGGGAACTCTCTGAAGATCGCACCAACTCTGGGAATCACACCCTCACAAAAGGAGAGAGGCGCGCATGATCAGATTTGCCCCGCCTGTGAAAAATGGTTGTTAGTGGAGGTCTATCGAGCGTCTCTTCAGGCGTACTGGCCGAAGGCCACCTCGGATACCTCTTTAGTCGTCTCGGAATGAGAGTCGGCGATCTTCGCCCGAGCCCGCTCGAAGTCCTGGTGGAAGACGACGTCCCTCTCCTCCCGGATCGCGAACATCCCCGCCTCCGTCGCCAGGGCCTTCAGGTCTGCGCCGCTGGCGCCCTCGGCTATATCGGCGATCCTCTTCAGGTCCACGTCCGGATGGAGGTTCATGCTGGCGGTATGAATCGCCAAAATCGAGTGCCTCCCCTCCCGGTTCGGGAGCGGAACGTAGATCAGCCGGTCGAACCGCCCTGGCCGGAGGAGGGCGGGGTCGAGCATGTCGAGCCTGTTGGTGGCGGCGATCAGCTTCACCTCCCCCCGGGGGTCGAAGCCGTCCATCTCGGCGAGGAGCTGCATCAGGGTTCTCTGAACCTCCCGGTCGCCGCTCGTAGCCCCGTCCATCCTCCGGGAGCCGATGGCGTCCAGCTCGTCGACGAATATTATCGCTGGGGCCTTGTTCTGGGCGAGCTCGAAGAGCTCCCTCACCATCCTCGCCCCCTCGCCGATGTACTTCTGGACGAGCTCGCTCCCCACCACCCGGAGGAAGGTCGCCTCGGTGCTGCAGGCGACGGCCTTCGCGAGGAGGGTCTTTCCGGTGCCGGGGGGGCCGTAGAGGAGGACCCCCTTCGGCGGCTCTATCCCCACCTTGACGAAGAGGTCGGGCCTCTTCATAGGGAGCTCCACGATCTCCCTGATCTCCGAGATCTGGTCGCTGAGCCCCCCGATCATGCCGAAGCTGACGTCTGGAGCATCTTCGATCTCCATGCCGAAGACGGCGGGGTCGTGGGACGACGGGAGGACGAACATGACGGAGAAGGACTGCTGGTTCAAGGCCACCCTCGTCCCGGGCCGGAGCTCCCCCTCGATGAACTGAGATACGTTGACGACGAATCGCGGCCCGGTGCTGCTCTTGACCACCACCCGGTTGTCGTCGAGGACGTCGAGGATGGTGCCGACGATGAGGGGGCCAGTCCGGAGCCGCTCCAGCTCGCTTCGCAGCTTCCTCACCTCGCGCTCGAACTTGAGCTTCTGGTTCTCCATGACCCGCTTTTCGCCCTCCACCCGATCCTTCTGCTCTCGAAGAGCGAGGTTCCGCTCTTCGAGCTGTCGCATCCTGTCCATCAGGTAGCGCGAAAAATCAGCGCCAACTCGCGATTCGTCCATGGGATCTCCAAAGCGTATTTAACGTTGACTGCTATTAAACTTTTCCGAGTTGAGCGAATATGCAGTGTGAGATATGCGGTGCAGAGGTCTCCGAAAAGCCAAAGAAGGTGGTCATCGACGGATCTGAACTGCAGGTCTGCAACAGCTGCGCCCGGTTTGGTGAGGTCGCAGACAAGTTCTCGCCCGTCCCGAGGAAGGTGATCCCCCAGGAGCGGGCCTTCAGAGCCCCCCCCAAGCCCAGGCCCCGTCGCGACGAGTTCAAGGAGATGCCGGAGATCGTCTCCGAGTACGGACGGATCGTGAAGGAGGCCCGGGAGGGGATGGGCCTCACCCCCGAGGAGCTGGGGCTGAAGATCAAGGAGAAGGCCTCCCTCATCAGGAAGATCGAGAGGCACGAGATAGTCCCCGAGGACTCGGCGTGAAGCTGACGGACAAATCGAGCGACGAGGGGTGGAAGTCGGGGAAGGGCGGCCGAGGCCTCACCCTCGGCGACATCGCCTCCATCAAGAAGAGATGACGACGAGAGAGATCTCCAGGGCGGCGGATGTCCTGACGGGGGGCGGGACCGTCGTCTACCCGACGGAGACGGTCTACGGGATCGGGGCCTCGGTCTTCATCCCCCGAGCCGTGGAGCGGGTCTTCGAGATCAAGGGCCGCCCCCGGGGGATGCCCCTCTCCGTCGCCGTAGCCAGCTTCGAGATGATGGGGGAGATAGCCCGGATCGACGATGGTGACCTCCCCCTCCTCCGGAGGGTCCTCCCCGGCCCCATCACCTTCCTCGTTGAGAGGGGGCATAAGCTCCCCGACCTCGTCACCGCCGGATCGGAGCTGGTGGGGATCAGGTTTCCGGACCATCCCGCGGCCCTGGAGCTGATCGCCCTCTCGGGGCCCATAACCTCCACCAGCGCGAACCTCTCGGGCCTCCCGCCCCCCGCCAGCCTCGGGGAGCTGGACGACGAGATCCGAAAGAAGGTCGACCTCGTCCTGGACGGGGGGAGGTCGATGTACGGCCGCCCCTCGACCCTCGTCGACCTCGCCGATAGAAAGGTGATCCGGAGGGGGGCGGGGATTGAGAGGCTTGAGGGGCTCTTATGAAAAGGGCGAGGATCCGGGACTTCTTTGCGACCGTCGACGGCTGGATCTTCGCCGTCGTCGACTACCACCACCCCGAAGGCATCCGGTCTATGCTCCGGTACGTCCCAGACCCGAAGGGAGATAGGACCGCCGGGGGCGTTAGATATCGGAAGCTCGACTTTGAGGCCGCCTTCGAGTTCCTTCGGCGGGCGAAGCCCGATTACGTCCGGGACGTCCACGTCGTCCCCGAGGAGGACGTACTCCGGATCTTCCGGCCAGAGGAGGAGCTGCCGGGGGCGGCGGAGAGGGATGACCGGGTCGGCGAGATCGTCGCGGTCCTCGAGGAGGGCGGGATCCCCCGGAATAAGATGGGGATCACGGGATCGATCCTGGTGGGGCTGGAGGGGCCAGGCTCCGATATAGACTTCCTCGTCTACGGCAGGGACTGGTGGAGGGCTAGAAAGGCGATCTCGGAGGCGAAACAGCGGGGTGGCAGGATAAAGGAGCTGGACGAGGCTACCTGGGAGAGGATATACCAGAAGCGGGTCCCCGAGACGGGCCGCGACGAGTTCGTCCTCCACGAGAGGAGGAAGGGAAACCGGGGCCTCGTCGACGGGACCTACTTCGACCTCCTCTTCACCCGGGACTGGGATCAGATCGGCCCCCCCTTCCCGCCGGGGAAGAAGGCGGGCCGGCGGAAGATCGAGGGGACCGTCCTCGAGGCGGAGTTCGCCTTCGACAACCCCGCCGTATTCGAGATCGATCACCCCGAGATCCCCGAGATCCTCTGCTACACCCACACCTACGCGGGCCAGGCCCTCCGGGGGGAGAGGATCGAGGCCTGCGGCGTCGTTGAAGAGACGGACGCCGGGAGGAGGCTGGTGGTGGGAACGACGAGGGAGGCGAGAGGAGAGTGGATCCGATCTCTGACGCTGTTGGAGACGGCCTCACCAAGATAGTGGAGGGGCTGAAGAGGGCCTGGAGGCTCGAGGTGGACGTGGCGGTCGAGATCACCGAGGAGCCCTTCGTCCTGGGAAGGACGGTCCGCGAGAGGGACGGGTACCGGATATACATCTCCGAGGCGGAGCCCTACCCCCTCCTCCACGAGTTCTACCACGTCCTCTTCGAGGAGAAGGTGATGAAGCGGCACATAGGCTCTCCTTGCGACTTCTGCTCGAAGATCGTCCTGGAGATGACGAACCTCCTCGTCGATCTGGGGATAGAGAGGATAATTTGCAGGACCGACCCGGAGATATTCCCCTCATACTTTCCGACGGCCAGGGAGAACCTCGACCGGATCGCGAGGTGCGGAGTCCTATCCTTCGACCCCACCAGGACCGTTGCCTACAACCTCTACCTAGAGACGGCGATGAGAGAGCTGTACCCGGAGCTCCGGCGCGAGTACGACTTCTGGGAGAGGATCGTCCTCTCCGATCGGCTGAGGGCGGGGGTCGAGGCCGCCCTGGCGACGGCGGTGGAGTTCGTCCGGGAGAGGCCCTCCGCCTGGCGGGAGATCTCTGCTGCCGCCGTGGACCTCTCCTGGCCGATCTTCGGGGCGGACGTGATGATCCTGGAGTCTAAAGAGGAGTTTCGGATAGTCTGCACCACCGACCACGACGAGGCGAGGGGGAAGGTCTCGGAGATGATCGATTGCCTGAAGGCCCTCTCCCGGAGCTGGCCTCCCAGAGACCGGCCGGACGGAGAGGTAGTTAAGGGTTGAGTTACAGAGATGGGAGAATCTGACGCTTCCAGAAGCATTAGAGAGGTTCAACATGTTATTCGAGGTCAACCCCTTCGACATAGAGATAGGACAGTACAAGGTGATGCTCAACCTGGCAGACGCCAGAGACCTGGGGATGAACGCCGGCGATCGGGTCCGAGTGAAGGCGAAAGGGGCGTCGATCACCGCGATCCTCGACGTCACCACCCAGATGGTGGAGCCGGGGAAGGTCGGGATCTTCACCGAGGCCCATAGGAGGGTCGGGGAGGCGAGGGAGGTGGACGTCGCCCCGGCGCCTAAGCCCGCCTCCATCAGCTACATCAAGAGGATCATGGACCACGAGAGGCTCACCGAGGACCAGATCAGGACGATCGTCCAGGACATCGTCGACAACAACCTGAGCGACGTCGAGATCTCCGCCTACCTCACCACCCTCTACATAAGAAACTTCGACTCCCAAGAGACGGAGTGGCTGACGAGGGCGATGATCGATACCGGGGAGCGGATCCACTTCGACACCCACCCCGTCGTCGACAAGCACAGCATAGGGGGAGTCCCCGGAAACAAGGTCTCCCTCCTGGTGGTGCCGATCGTGGCGGCTGCAGGGCTTCTCATCCCCAAGACCAGCTCCCGGGCGATCACCGGGGCGGGGGGGACCTCGGACCTGATGGAGATCCTCGCCCCCGTCGAGTTCTCCGCCGACGAGATCAAGGAGATCGCAGAGAACGTCGGAGGCATCCTCGCCTGGGGCGGGGCGACGAACATCGCCCCCGCCGACGACAGGCTGATCAAGGCCGAGTACGCCCTCACCATCGACCCCTACAGCCAGATGCTGGCGTCGATCATGTCAAAGAAGGGGGCGGTCGGCGCCGACTCGGTGGTGATGGACATGCCGGTGGGACCAGGGACGAAGCTTCCGACGGTGGACGCGGGCCGGTCGATGGCCAAAGACCTCATCGATCTCGGGGACCGATTGGGGATCAGGGTCGAGTGCGCCATGACCTTCGGCGGCTCGCCGGTCGGCAGGACGGTGGGCCCCGCCCTGGAGGTGAAGGAGGCCCTCACGATGCTCGAGAGCGGCCAGGGGCCCAACAGCCTCCGAGAGAAGAGCCTGTCTCTCGCAGGGGTCCTCCTGGAGATCGGATGCTCCGCCGGGATGGGCTGCGTCGCCGCCCGGGGCGAGGGGAAGGCGATGGCCGAGAGGATCCTCGCCAGCGGCAAGGCCCACCAGAAGATGATGGAGATCATAGAGGCCCAAGGGGGAGACCCCACCATCAAGAGCAGCGACATCGAGATCGGTGAGTGCAGTCGCGACATCCTGGCCCCGACGACCGGCTATGTCATCTCCTTCAACAACAAGAGGATCGTCGAGATCGCGAGGAACGCCGGGGCTCCCGCCGACAAGCAGGCAGGGGTACGGATCCACAAGAAGATGGGAGAGGTCGTGAAGAAGGGAGAGCCGCTATTCACCATCTACTCGAGCAAGGACTGGGAGGTCGAGCGGGCCTCCAACGACGCCCTCCGGGAGATGCCGATCGTCGTCGAGGGGATGCTCCTCGAGAGGTATCCGAGGTACTCCCAGATCTAGAGCCTCGAGGAGGAACGTTTTATAAGGGCTGCGGAAAGACCGGGAAGCCATGTTGGTCTCCGTCATATATCACGAGGATTTCGGGTCGAAGGGGCACAGCGTCTTGAAGCACCGGATCAAGCCCTCCTTTGAGGCCCTGAAGAGGTCGGGGCTTCTGGAGGGCTCCGACGTCCAGGTCTTCGAGGCCGAGCCCGCCCCCCTCACCCTCGTCGAGAGGGTCCACGCGCCGGAGCACATGGAGAGGATGAGGACCGAGCCCTCCGAGAGGATGTACTACGACGTCGCCCTCCTCTCGGCGGGTTCCGTCCTCAAGGCCTCGGAGATGGTGGCGAGGGAGGAGGCCGAGAACGCCTTCGCCTACACCGGGACCGCGGGCCACCACGCGAGCCGCGGAAGCTGCTGGGGGTTCTGCTACTTCAACGACGTCGCCATATCGATCCTGAGGCTCCGAGAGATGGGCATGGAGAGGTTTCTGATCGTCGACGTCGACCCCCACTTCGGCGATGGGACGAGGAACTTCTTCGGCGGCGACCCGAACGTCTACCACATAAACTTCAACCACCAGCAGAGCTCCAACTTCGACGGCGAGCTGAACAACTACGACATCGGGATCGGCTTCGACGCCGATGACGAGCAGTTTTTGAGGGAGCTGGGGAGCGCCATGGAGATGGCGAAGGACTTCGACTTTGATATCTGCTTCGTAGTATTCGGCCACGACTCCCACGCCGACGACTACGGCGGCTTCGAGCTGACAATTGCCGCCTACCCCAAGATGGCCCGGATCATTAAGGAGGCCGTCGGCGATAGAGGGATCGTCTTCGTCCTCAGCGGCGGGTCGGTCCCGGAGGTGGCCTCAAAGGCGATCCCCGAGGTGATCGCCGTCCTGGCGGGTAGGTGACGCCATGAAGATGGCCTCGAACTGCTACAGCTGCATCCTCGACCGGGCCAAGTTCGAGGGCGACCTCCTCTTCTCCGACGATCGGGATAAGAGAGAGGCGATGGAGGAGCTCCTCGACTTCATGGCCCACCACAAGGGGGCGGTCCCCTCGGCGGTGGGGACCGAGCGGGAGCGGATCATGAAGAGGAGGAGCAGAAACCCCGACCCCTATCGAGAGATGAAGGCCGAGAGCAACCAAGCGGCCGCAGCGCTCCTTCCCCGGGCGGAGCAGTTTTACGTGGAGGCGGAAGACAGAATGGAGGCGCTGATCCGGATAGCCGCCGCCGGAAACTCCATGGAGTGGGGGGTGAAAGGGCACGACTTCGACGTCGAATCCTTCGAGGAGGCCTTCCTCGATACCCTGGAAGAGAACTTTGACGGCGATCTGGAGGAGGCCCGCCGGAGGATCTGCCTCTTCGACAAGATCCTCTACCTCACCGACAACGCCGGGGAGATCGTCTTCGACCTCTTCGTCATCGATAGGCTATCGGAGATGGGAAAGGACGTCGTCATCGGGCCGAAGACCGAGCCCATATTAAACGACGTCACCTTCGATGAGCTCTTGTCGATGACATCCCACCCCTTAGAGCCGACGGGGCCCGTCATCGGCCTATCCCTGGAGGAGGCGAGGCCCCAGCTCCTCGGCCTCCTCAGGGACGGGAGGTACCTCGTCATCGCCAAGGGGATGGGCAACTTCGAGACGATGACCGAGTTTGACGATATGCTGAAGGGCAGGCTGATCTACGTCATGAGGGCCAAGTGCGAGCCCGTCTCCATGGCCCTGGGGGTCCCCCGGGAGAGCCTGGTGGTGAGGACGGTCTAGAGGGGGCCCATCCCATCATGCGTACCCCGCATGAGAGTCCTCCTCCCGATGGCGGGGGCTCCGCGGCCCATCCTCCTCGTCCTCCTGAAGGCTCCAGCCGAGGATCTCCGTCGAGACGTCCAGGCCCAATAGGTCGCTGGCGGCCCCGATCAGGTTTTCTGCTGCGGCGAGGTCGACGGCCCGCTCACCGTCGGTCTTCCCCATAAGGCAGATGCCCCGGATCCCGTAGGAGGGGCAGAGGCCGACGAGTATCCCGTTGAGGCCGCCGACGATCCCGTCTCGAAGGAGGGCGATGCCGCCCTCTTCCAGGGCCAGGGCGAGGTCGGGGTCCGTAGCCACTCCGAAGACCTTCTCCTCAGAGCTTCCGACGTAGGCGGCGAGGGTGATCAGGTCAGTAACCTCGTAGGCGGCGAGGGCCTTCAGGATCTCTCCTGCCAGGTTGTACATGTGGGGTGGCTTGAGAGGCTGGGCGTCCCCGCAGAGGATTATGAGGTCGTCTCTCCCCTCCGGGGCCTTCAGCTCCACCTGGAGGGCCCTCGCCAACCCCTCCTGGACGGGGGCCTCGGGGGGGAAGCCGGTGGAGACCATCAGCTGGAAGGTGATCGACTCCAGGGCGACGGCTATGTAATCCGCCGCCACCTTCCCGACGCTCCCGATGCCGGGCATGCCTCCGATGCAGACGCAGGGACCGAAGATCTTATGGGACATGATCTAAACCGGCCGAGGATCTCTCAGCGGCCTGCGGCCCTTATGATCCAGTTCACCGGTATAAGCTCCTCCGAGTTCTTCGTCCCGACCTCCGCAGGGATTAGCTCCCCCGTCATCATATCGTAGAAGAACGAGTTGCCCTCGACTTTGTTCCAGTCCAGCCCTATGTCCACCGCTCCTCGGTCGTAGAAGCAGACGTAGAAGTCGCCGTTCATCGGCAACGAGGGGACTTCGATCACACCCATTCCCGGCATCCCCGAGAAGGTGAAATAGGGCAGCTGCGAATCTGTGAACCTATAGAGGAGTCGGAGGTTCTCGTCCCGGATCTCCATGCATATCATCCTCTCATCCGGAAGGGTCCCGTTCTCCTCATACCCGTCCCACCCCAGGATCTGGACGGAGTCGAGGATCCATCCCGTCTTCGGCGGAGTGAACTTCACCGCTTCCGCTACTCCGAGAAATCCCGATGAGTAAAGGGCGGAGATGTTCACCGTCGTCTCATTTCCGCTGTCCTGGATCAGCATCTCTTCGGCCATGGATGAGCCGACTGAGGCTATGGTCGCAAAGCAGGTCAGGGATACGAAGATTAAGATCGTCTTCTTCAAAGGATCACCATCCTCATCTTGATCGCTGAATATATAGGTGATGCCAGGCCGATGAAGATTTTATATGTTCATATAAAACTAAAGCGTCGGCTGGCCGGAGGGGTGGGGGGCAAGAGGCGAGGGACCTCGCCTCCGCCCCATCCCCCCTCTTCGCCCCAAACCGCTCCTTCAACCGGGCACGGCGCCGGAATGGCGGAGGTTCTGCCCGATCATCGGCCACCGATGATCTCCGAAGGATTCGGAGATCTCCCATATGTAGATTCTCCCGTCGTCAGAGCCCGCCACCATCTCAAGGACCCCGTCCCCCTCCAGATCTCCTATGGCTGGGGTTGTATCAAAGTCCCCCAGGGCGACCTTGGGAAAGCCGGAGACCTCCGTCCCGTCCAGATTCCAGGCGTGGACCCTGTTGTCTCGGGACCCTCCTAAGATCTCCTGCTGGCCGTCGCCGTCGATGTCCCCCATGGCGACGTTCTTGACGTAGCCACCAGTCTGGATGGGAAAGCCCGGATAATCGGAGCCGTCGCTCGTCCAGAGGTAGAGCCTTCCATCGGTGGCTCCCGCCACCAGCTCGATTTTCCCATCACCGTCCACATCCCCAGCTGCCATGAGGCTGTCCGCCAACGAACCGGCTGTCTTTCGCGGAAACCGCCCGTGATCTTCGCCCTCCAGGTTCAGGGCGTAGAGGCCATCTTCAGCTCCGATGACGATCTCTAGGCGGCCGTCGCCATCGAGGTCCGCGAGGATCGGTGACGAGTACCCGATATAGCTTCCAGAGAGATCGGAGAGGGAGGGGCTAGGGAGGTCGATGGGAAATCTCGGCAGGGGGTAACCCCGGCCGTCGGCAGCGTAGACCTGGCCGGTGGAGAGACCCAGGAGGATCGCCATGATCTCCGTCCCCATCTTCGCGGAGCCAGCGACGATCTCCGAGGTGCCGTCCCGGTCCAGATCGGCTACGGCGGGAGAGGAGAGGACGGAGTTTGAGGTGATCAGCGGAAAGCCGCATACCGGAGATCCGTCGCCGTTGAAGGCGTATATGCCCCTATCGTCAGACCCCACCACGATCTCCGGGCTGCCATCGCCGTCGAGGTCTCCGATGGCTGGGGACGATCCGACGTCGTTGGAGGTGAGCCTCGGAAAGCCGGGAAGGTGTCCGCCCAGGCTGTTCCAGGCGTAGAGCATGTCGTCGTCGGATCCGACGACAACATCGAGCTTACCGTCGCCGTCCAGGTCGGCGACGGCGGGGGAGGAGCGGATCGGCTCCTCGGCCGTCGTCGGGAAGCCCGAGACCGTAGAGCCGTCCCGGTTGAAGACGTAGAGCTTCCCCTCGTTCGATCCCACCACGATCTCGAGCTCGCCGTCGCCGTCGAGATCTGCCAGGGCCGGGGACGACCAGATGGGCTTTGCGGTCTGGATCCAGTCTCCGCTGACGGCCTCTTCGATGGGAAATACCTTGAAGGAGTCTATGAAGCTGTTGAAGTAGAGGAGGTCGGCCCTTCGGTAGGACGACTGCTCAGCCCTGCAGGATATGTGGTAGATCAGGTCGTCGCCGTTCAAGAATACGTCTCTCATGAGGACGGCCGTAGATTCGTCTTCTAAGAGGTACTCCTTCTCCAGGGATCCGACGCCGTTTACGTCGCCGACGGCGGATCTCATCACCTCAAAGTTTTCGCACGATGCCTCGTAATCCGATTCCGCCCGGGAGGAGAACCTCTCCAGGGAGAGGCCCTTATTCTCCGAGGCTCCGACGAGGATCGTCATCACGCCGAAGGAGGTGAACTCGACGACGGGGTCCTCGACCCCCGAGGTGACGTCCTGGGGTAGGAGGTCGATATCCATCTCCCTCGGGTACTCTGCAGAGAAGCCGAACTCCAGGCTCTTGAACTCCTCGGTCTGGGCCGTCGCAGGGATGATCAGGGCCGCCGAAAAGGCCATGATCAAAAGGGCATATTCCAATCTCTTCATAGATTCACTTCCAAGTTGCTCAGGTTCACCAGGCCGCGGCCGTAGATCTCATCGGGACCCTCCGGTCCCAGGTCTGTGGAGCTCTCCAAAAGGACCCTCCTGACGTCCACGTCCGGATCGTCCCTGAAGAGCTCCAGGACCAGGGCCGCGCATCCCGCCACGAAGGGGGCTGCGGCCGAGGTCCCTGCGAAGCCGTCGGAGATGTAAGAGTAGGTGGTCACGTTGTCCGGGGCTACGAGATCGGGTTTTTGGCGCCCGTCCTCGGTGGGGCCCCGAGAGCTGTAAGGCTGGATCTGGAGAGTGGAGATGTTGATCGCCCCCACGGTGATGACGTTTCGGCAGCACCCCAGGATGCCAATGCTCCAATTTTGAACCTGGTGTTCATCCAGGTCTTGGGTGGTGAAGAGGTGGAGACGGCCAGGGGACCCGGCGCCGTCGTATCTCCTGATCTTTATGTGATAGGTACCGTCCCGAGGAGCCGTCAAGCGGATCATCTCCACCGGCTCTTGTCCTCGGTATCCCCTCTGGGGGTTGTCGGAGATCGACCGGCCCCGGCCGGGGTAGTCGAGGCGAAGGTCGTAGTCGAGGGCCGCAGCATCCCGATCGTCCTCCCAGCTCAGCCAGATGGAGACGTCATCCCCCCTCTCCATGGTCAGGTTTATGCTCTCGTCCTCAGGAGAGAAGTTGAGAAACCCGTTCCCGTCGGGATCTATGAACTCACCGGACCAGTGGCATAGCGCCTGGTTTCCTGCGGCATTGATCCAGAGGGTACCATTGGAGGTCATCTTCTCGACCTCCTCGCAGACGGCGTCATCCCCGTCGAAGCCGCCAAAGGGAAAGTCCGATGAGCAGGAGACTATGTCGATCTGCTCATCGAGATTCAGGAGCCCCTCTATCGCAGCTGTGACCTCCTCCTGGGTGCTTCCAGCGTCCACCAGGTACAGCTTGACCCCCGGGGCTATCGAGGAGATCAGCTCCGCGCAGGCGATCCCATGGACCTCGTATTTGCCGTAGCTGTCGGCGTATATGGGGACGATATCGGCGGTGAGCCTCTCGGCGGTCTCGTTGTCGTAGTAGAACTCGCTGTCCAGGAGGGCGATCGTCACCCCCCGTCCCGAGATATTCCGGGCGTGGAGGGCGGATATCCCCGTCAGGTCCATCATCTTGCCGACGGAATGGGGATCCAGAACCGTCTCAGATCCTTCCTCATCCATCCTTCGATCTCCGTCCGTCGATCCGTCCTCGTCCATAGATCCGTCCTCGTCCATAGATCCGTCTACATCCATCGATCCGCCTTCGTCCGACAAACGAGATCCTCGGGGATTCTTGCCGTCGTCCCTTGCGCCGATCTGAGACGAAGGCAGTGCCTCGCCCTCCGCCGAGGCAGGGCCAGTTCCGGAGGCGAGGAGGCCCCCGTAAAGGCCCCGACCATCTCCATCGCAGATCACGGATGTCGTTGAGGCGGCGAGGATCGCCAGAGCCGAGAGAGAGATGAGGATAAAAGATGAGGATCTCATGGGTGTCGTCACGTCCGTCTTAATTTCCGGGCTATGATGAAGGCAGTATTCTATAAAAGAATATCTTTGCTCGGTTCTGGCTCAAAAGGCAGCCCTGATAAATTATATCAAAGCGGTTCGAGGTTCGTCGGGATGGCCGGTGGGGAGGATGCTGGCAGCTCAACATATGATAATCTCGATCCAAGACCCATTGCCGCCCCCCTCAATAGGACGAAGAGGGCATCTACCCCCAACCATATCCGTCCCATGCGAAGAGCTTCGTCGTGGCGGGAGACCTCGCGAAGGCTCCTCTCACGATTTCTCTCAAGAGGCGAGATCCCAATATCTGTCGCCGAAGATCTCCTCATCGTCCCAGATCGTCTCGCATTCCGTCTCGTTGAAGCCGCCGAGGGTGCAGCAGGATAGCCAGTCTTTTCCCAGCGTCTCTGGAGACTTGGTCGTGGAGACTTCCATCCTCCTGGTGAGCTTTGTATCACCGACGTAGCTCTCGTCGATCTCGATCAGCGGCCTCTTCCAGCCGTCTTCCGGATCCGTCACCAGCTCGCCAAGGTGAATCACCCCTTCGGTCACCGCCTCCTCTACCTCCATCCTGGCAAGTCCAAATCCATAAACTGGGGGATCGGTGCAGTTTATAGCATCCTTCCACCGAAGATCGACGGTTATATACTTCTGGAACGCAGAGGCGTACTCGATCTGGTGGTTCATCGAGACCCCCTCCTGGCGGCTCTTCCCCACCGTCGACTCCTTCAGCTTGGAGTTGTAGACGATGGGGTTCTTGGCGTAGTAGCCGGTCCCGTAGGCCACGGCCATGGGAGCATAGGACATATCGTTATCCTCGATGAAGGATATATTCGATTCGTTACCGTATACAGGTTTCCCGTATACGAGCGTATTTTTATCTTGTGGACAATATTTCGTTTTGGTCTGGTTTGAGCTGATGAGGATTGCCGCATCCATGATACCGCTGCCATGAATGCTATTCTGGAGCTGGAGGGTCTCGGCATCTACATTCTGGGAGATCGCGAAGTAGCCTTCTGCTTCCACTTTCTGCTCGAACTTATGTTCATGCTTCGAATACTGCCCGCCATCGTCGGCGGCCCAGGAAAGAGGGGATAAAAGCGCCAGCAATGCTACAACCACCCACGTTTTTAGGATCGACCCTTCCTCCGCACCTGCCATATCACCCCACCTCTCACCTGCTCTATAGACCGATTCCCAGAAACTATTCGACGAGAACGACTGTACTAGACGAATTATCTCCGTTAAAGTCAGTTTCATTTGTCGGGTAAGCGGTGACCCACCGATCGCTCACCATCAGTTCCGTCTTGACATGGCCCGCATAATCCTGCAAGTTCCGAGATACCGGCTCCTCGGAGATATCAGATACTTTTTCGTCCGAAGGTCTAGCGCTGATTAAGTCGATACGAGCAAGCGCCCCCACCGATTCCATATCTAAATAATAAAGTGAAGATTTATTTGATGATCGATCAACTTTAATGGAATTTGGATAAATTTCCGCCAAGATGATCGTTCTGTTGTTGAAAGATACATACATGCTCTCTTTAGAGAGCTTCCAAGAATCTGTATACGAGAATATGTGTTCGCCGTTGTCTTCGTACCTTTCAGAGGTCCTTATTCCGCCTTCACCAAGGTATGAGATATTTTTATAATTGATAAATTGAGTGATCCAGCGTTCGTCTATCCCAATCTTGGCATATTCCGTTGCGCCCACGCTCCCAAGGACGTACTGGATATAGACCGGACGTTCTTTGGCCACCAACTGAATGCGGTCCTCCATGGACAGGTTGCCACCCCGAACAACGGAGGACTTCTCGCTGAAGCTCACGCCGGATATGCTTCTTATGCGGTTATTCCTGGAGATGTTTCCGAATCCCGATACCTTTCCTTCTATATTGAGATTCAAATTTTGGGTAGAGCGATCGATCCCCCAGGCGGTTCCATTGACATCAACTTCGATGCTGTAACCCTCCTTTCCGCTCGAATAACAGACGAACAACGATATGAGGAGGAGTGAAATTATACAGATAACAACCCCTCTCCTCATCACTCACCATCCCCGGGGTTCTCCAAGTCGCCCTCCTGCCATCTCATGGTCATCGTCAGTTTGTTCTCCATATACACGGAGTCGTCCTCGACCTTCATCACACCGAGCGATAAAGGAAACCCAAATCCATCTGGATGCTCCTCGTCCTTTGGAACAGGAACGTACCTCTTCGAAAAGAGGGGCTTCCCGGTTTCTTCATCTTGGCCCTCCAATGTCATGCCTGTGGTGATAAATCCTTCCTGCTGCGATGTAGGATATGTCAAGTACCCTGGCCGAGACCTGATGTTCGTATATTGATTCAGCAAGCTTTCGTGAGTTCCCAGTTTTGCTTCAAGGCCCCATCCGACAGATGCTACAGCGGTGGTGGCGGGGCTTGCTCTTAAGGCCGATTCTGCTGTTATCGTCTTCCCCAGACTTGTCGCCTGTAATAGTGACGAGGCTTCGCTCAGCTCCGATTCCCCGCCGGCATCTCCGGGCTTTATCGTCCCCTGGGAGGCGCAGGAGAGGTCGGCCTGGTCTGGGGAGACGGTTCCCTTATTCACCCAGCTGTATCTCGCGTTCAACGATTTCAGGTCGACCTGAAGCTCATTTGTCGTCACCATGTTAGTTGCGGAGATCTTATGGGACAGCTTGCTATGCCTGTGGACATCGGCTGTCTGCCCTTTCCCCTCGGAGAATATGGAGAAACCCTCCATTTCATAAGGCAATATTATAACTGTTCCCTCAAAGCCGGCATTTTCTACGCTGATATCCTCACTTAATTCCCCATCGCCGTTATAGTAGTTGCAGGATATGCTCACGGTGGAAGATCCGCTCAGGACATAAAAGTACGAAACGAGCAGGAGAGACAAGGCTTTAATGGCTCGTCCACTCCCAAGCAATTTCATCTTCATCTCCCACCTTCAGTTTGAAGGGCTTGCATGACGAAGCTGCCCTCATAATCGAAATCGTCTCCTCCGGCCAGATCCATATAGGCGTTCTCATAATCCAGATCGAGCCCCTCCAAGAGCGGGCAGTAAGGATATAAATACAGATTCAGCGTTTCAGATTCATTTATGACAGATCCGATACAAAATTCGTAACTTTCTCCATCATATATGAAGGTGGCGTTCACCTCCGCCTCGGAGCCGTTCTCCTGAGAGAAGTGCACATTTATCGCCTGGTTCGCGTCGAACTTTTTGGGCATTATGATATATGATTCGGCGTTCACTTCGCGAACGACGGGGTCCTCGCCGTCTTTGGATAACGTCTGGGTTATGTTCGACCTGAGCCTCGAATAATAGACATCTTCTTCAGCGGTTTGATTCGCTCGAAAATTTACATTATACCCGGGAGCGTCTCCATCCACGTTATAATTTAAGACTATGTTTAAAACTGCGCTCAACGATAGGCCTGACGCGAGATTACGAGTGTGGCTCTCAGTCAGCATCTTACCGTCGGATACGTTATGATAATATTCGCCTTCCCAGTACCCACCTGCATCAGCCGATGGGATGGCTGCCATCAAGAATATCGCCAATTTTATTAATATAGCCATTTTTTTCATGGTGACCCCATATAAAAAAAAGGTGAGGTGGCCTCACCAATCCGATATGGAATCGATCTCCACAATCGAGAGGGAGGCGGACTCGAAGGGATCTGTATAGGCCACGCCGAGATCCACGATGGCAACGAACGCGTTATCAGTGCCGTCAGCACTGGCGCTCGCTTCAGTTCCGGCGATGGCGACGTTGTCCAGCCAGGGGCTGAGGGTCGGGAGATAGCCACCAGCGGACGATCCACGTCCGATCTCCATCGTCGTGGTACCGTTATCATTCATGTAAGAGTAGGAGGCATTATCTCCCCAGCCAGATCCACAATTTCCGTATCCGGAGATTGCAATGGTAGCTGCAGTTGCCGTTGCCGTCGGATCGATTACGTTTCTAATCCGAATTGCCTCGGTGTCAGCGGTCCCCTTAGAGGATGCCGCCGTAAAGGTCCACGCCTGGGTCGTTTCGTTGAATACCCATCCCCTCTCATCATCCCATCTGACGATTCCCGCATCTATGGGGCCGTACTGATCGTCGCCTTGAGTGAACTCGAGGAGGGCAGTTCCCGAGTACGCCACCGAGCCGGAGAAGACGTACGCCACCGCAGGCACGTCTTCATGAGCATGGTCAGCTGCAATGTCGTACCCATCACCGATGCCCAAGATGGTGTTGAAGTCGCTGATGTCATACTGGGCCATCGCGCCGCCCACCATCAAGATGCCCACAAAGGCCGAAAGGGCCATTTTTGTCTTCATCTTTACCTACATCCCATCGCTGATTTCAGAGCTGTCTTTTCGTCCCGGGCCATGACTTGCGAGACCATTGAATATTGAAAAACGGTAGCATAATCCCTGAGATACCTTGATTGATGTCTTTGGGCCGGATTCAAGAGTTCGTTTCAATGGTCTACCTCCGTGAAAGGTCCTTAATATGAATCCCAGGACTTACATCGAGCTCCTATTGTAGTAGGAGCGGTCTTATATAAAAATGTTTCCATAAATGTATCGACGGATGTGTGATAATATAGCAGAGATTTGTCATTAATTAGTCAGAAAAGCAGCGCTACTATTTTTAAAATGCTCGTTTCAGTTAATTCCAAGGGGTTCCCCCATTGTTGATATATGGGATTATTGCTTTCAAAAAACAATCCAAAACGAAAAGGAGATCTACCAGGACCCCCATCCACCAACCTATGCGAAGCTTTGTAGTGGTGGGGAACCTCGCGACGACGACCCCGGACTTCTCCCTCGAAGACATCCCCGGCACCTCAGGAAGGATCGACATCCTCTGCCGGTGCATCAACTCGGCCTTCGTCCTCTCCCACGGCATCAGGAGAGACGTCGATGCCTATCTGATCCTCCGCGGGGGCGGAGCAGCGAAGACGATCCATCTCCGAGGGCGGGACCTCCGCCACCTCAACCCCGACGAGAGGACGACGGCGGCGCTGCTGAAGAAGGCCCTAGCCCTGGAGGTGGAGTCCCGCTGGACGAAGTCGACGCCGGGGATCTTCGTCCGGGCCGGGGACCTGGCGGACCTCTCGATCTTCAGCGGGGGGACGACCTACTATTTAAGGGAGGACGGATCTGACCATCGAGGCCTACCCCTGGCCAGGGACGGGACCTTCGTCCTCGGAGACCACATCGGCCTCTCGGAGGCGGACGAGGCCATCCTCGCGGGGCTGGGGGCAGAGATCGTCTCCGTGGGGCCCAAGAGCCTCCACGCAGACCACTGCATCGTCCTGATAAATAACGAGCTGGACCGGAGAGAGGTACCATCCCATCCGGCCGGGGGACGAGAAAGGAGGACGAATGGAGACGAATAAAGAGAAGGAACGAAGAAGAGACGCTTCAGCATGAGAACAAATGAGATGAATAAGGACGTCGCCGACCTCGCGGAGTCGGCGAGGAAGATCCTCCGCCTCGGCCCCATCTGCGACAGCTGTCTTGGTCGACAGTTCGCGATGCTCTCGACGGGCTTGACGAACGCCGGGCGGGGCGAGGCTATCAAGACCTTCCTCTCCATGGCCGGGTCCATCGACGAAACGGGCCGCAAGATCCTGGAGGATCTCGCTCCAAGCTCGAAGAACGCAAGGCTGAAGCTCGGCCTCGCGGGCGAGCCGGAGAGGTGCTGGGTCTGCCTCGGGGAGATGGAGCCTGAGAAGCTCGACCGCTGGGCCGAGGCCGCCGAGAGGGAGCTGCGCCACCTCGAGCATGATACCTTCCTCGTCGGCACCAGGATGAGTGGCCTCCTCGCCGAGAACGAGGAGCTGGTCCTGGCGGACGGCGGATCCCGCCACGCCGAGCCGATGAAGTCGGAGCTGAACCGCGAGGTGGGAAAGAGGATCGCCGAGAGGACAGGGAAGGCGACCAGCTTCACCTCCCCCGACGTCCTCGCGATCCTGGACCTGGAGAACGGCAAGGTCGCCGTCCAGGTCTCCTCCCTCTACATCCGGGGTAGGTACAGAAAGCTAGTTAGGGGTTTTCCCCAGACGAGGTGGCCCTGCCGCGACTGCGGCGGAAGCGGCTGCGAAGCGTGCAGCTTCACCGGCCGAAGGTATCAGGAGTCGGTTGACGAGCTGATCAGAGACCCCATCATCGAGGCGGCTAGGTGCGAGGACACCGTCTTCCACGGCTCGGGGAGGGAGGACATCGACGCCCGGATGCTGGGGACGGGAAGGCCCTTCGTGGTGGAGGCGGTCTCCCCCCGGGTGAGGAACCTCGATCTCGCCCGCCTCAGAGAGGAGATCAACCGGCGGGCCTCCGGGAAGGTGGAGGTGAGCGACCTCGAATTCACCGGGAAGGAGACCGTAGAGCACCTGAAGAAGGCCCTCTTCGAGAAGAGCTACTCGATGGTGGTAGAATTCGGAGAGGAAGTACCAGAAGAAAAGCTTAAATCAGTTCTGGACAAACTGGTCGGCCTGGTTGAACAGCGCACGCCCACCCGAGTATCTCACCGACGGGCCGACAAGATCCGACGGAGAGAGGTCCTCGACCTCCAGCTTGACCAGCTCTCGGGGAAGACCGCGAAGATGACCCTCCGGGGGACGAGCGGCCTTTACGTAAAGGAGCTGGTCAGCGGAGACGGCGGGAGAACGAAGCCGAGCCTATCGGAACTCGTCGGGGTCGAGGCGAGGGTGACGGAGCTGGACGTAATAAACGTAGGTGGAGAGGCAGATGCCCAAGTCACACGGAATACGGAAACGGACTAGAGACAGGCTGAGCAAATCGGTCAGAGCGAGGGGTATATCGCCCGTCAGCAGGGCGATCCAGGACTTCGATGACGGCGATATGGTCCACATCGTCCTCGACCCGAGCATCCACAGGGGGATGCCAAACCCCAAGTTCCACGGGAAGACTGGAAAGGTACTGGGCCGAAAGGGCAGGGCTTACGTGCTGGAAGTGAGGGACGGAGACGCCAAAAAGACGGTGGTATCCCTCCCGGAACATCTGAAACCCCAGAATTGAGATGATCGTCAAGAGCATTCTGAGCGAGGATCTGATGACCCTCGCCGAGGTGAAGGAGGCCCTGGAGGAGATAAGGCTCCGGAGGGCCGAAGAGCCAGAGGAGCTCGGCTACGAGCTGAGAAGGGCGATAAAGCATGCCGAGATCTTCTCCCAGGGCGAGGCGGCCGAGAGCAGAAAGATGGTCGAGGAGCTCCTGGGGCTGGAGAAGATGACTAAAGAGATCGCGACCAAGATAGCCGACATCCGGCCCAGGACCAAGGACGAAATCCGGGCTCTCTACGCCAAGGAGCGGTTCACCCTCCTGGACGAGGACTTGGACGCGATCCTCGACGCGGTTCTTAGAGGATGACCATCTGATTGTGAGGACGAATAATGACCTCGGGCAGGCCTCCACGGCGCGAAGAGATAGCTTGGGTCCTCGACTACCTCCCCTACGGCCACGTATCGGACTCCATGGGCAGGTATCAGAAGAGGCCCCTCATCCAGGGGGTGGGAGAGAGGGACTTCGTCCTGATGGAGATGACCCCCAGGGAGGGGGCGGTCCCCGAGATCGGCGTAAAGGTCGCCCTGGTGGGAAGAGATCGGCCGATCGTCGACCGGGTCAACCGGAGGATCGGCTACGAGGAGCTCTCCCAGGGGGGGAGGGTCGAGCTCCCCTACGCCATCCAGAAGATCGTCCTGGAGAAGGAGGCGTACTACCTCCGTTTCTTCAACGAGGCGGGCCCGCTGACGACGAGGATGCACGCCCTGGAGCTCCTCCCCGGCATCGGCAAGAAGCTGATGTGGGCGATCTTGAACGAGCGGAAGAAGGGCCCCTTCAAGAGCTTTGAAGACCTCTCAGAGCGGGTCAAGGGTATATACAACCCCGAGAAGCTTTTGGCAAAAAGGATAGAGGACGAGATCGCAGACGACCGGATCAAGTATCGGATATTCACCGCAGATCCGCGGCGGCGATGACGGGGCAGAGGAAGAGGCCCACCTATTCCCACAATCCTGCTTTTGAGGGGAGCCCTGCCTTGAAGAAGCTAGGTCAGCATTTTCTCGTCGACCGCAGGGTCCTGGCCAGAATAGGCGATTACGCCTCCCTCGGCCGCGGAGACGCCGTCCTGGAGGTCGGGCCGGGGACGGGAAACCTCACCGACATCCTATCGGAGCGGGCCCGGACCGTCTATGCCATAGAGGTCGATCCAGTCCTGGCCTCCAGCCTGGAGGGGCGGTTCGATAACGTCTTGATCATCCGAGGCGACGCCCTCCGGGTCCCCCTGCCAGAGTACAACAAGATCGTCTCGAACCTCCCCTATCAGATCTCCTCCAAGATCACCTTCAGGCTCCTGGCGAGGCCCTTCGACCTTGCGGTCCTGATGTACCAGCGGGAGTTTGCCGAGAGGATGGTGGCGCCGCCGGGGACGAGGGAGCATGGGAGGCTTGCCCTCAACGTCGCCTTCTGGGCCGAGGCCGAGGTCCTGGAGATCGTCCCCCGGGGCGCCTTCTCCCCCAGGCCCCAGGTCGAGTCGGCGGTCGTCCGCCTCCGGCCCCGGAAGACGCCGGCCCCCGTCGAATGGGGGGCCTTCGAAGCCCTCACCCGGGGCCTCTTCTCCATGAGGAGGAAGAAGGTCAAGAGCACCCTAGCCGCCATGAAGGTCCCCCCCGATGCCCTGTCGCGGATCGACCCCGCCCTTCTGGATATAAGGCCCCAAGAGCTCTCCCTGGAGAAGGTCGTCGCCCTGACGGAGGCCATATCGCGCCGGTGAGGGGTCCCCAGATGGGGCGGAAGCCTCGATTTTTTATACTCAACGGCCCACTCTACCACCGATGATAGCATCAGTCGAGCGCTCGCAGGTTTCGGGCGAGGTGGAGGTCCCGCCCTCCAAGAGCTACACCCACCGGGCGATCACCATCAGCGCCCTGGGGCCTGGCGGCTCCGTCAAGAGGCCGCTATTATCCGCCGACACCAGGGCCACCATCCGGGCCGCCGAGGCCTTCGGGGCGGAGATCGCGATCGAGGGCGAAACGCTGGCGGTGGCCGGCGCTGGAGGAGGGCCGAAGACCCCCGAGAATGTCATCGACGTCGAGAACTCCGGAACCACCCTCCGGATCATGGCGGCGGTGGCGGCCCTCACCGACGGGGCGGTCCTCACCGGGGACGCCTCCATCCGCCGGCGGCCCAACGGTCCCCTCCTCAAATCCCTCTGCGACCTGGGGGGCGAAGCCTTCTCGATAAAGAAGGACGACTGCGCCCCCCTGGTAGTCCGGGGGAGGATCCGGGGCGGGAGGACCGTCCTCGACGGGAGCGTAAGCTCCCAATTCCTCTCGGCCCTCCTCATATCCTGCCCCCTCGCCGAGGGGGGTTCTGAGATCGAGATTAAGGGCGAGCTCAAGAGCCGCCCCTACGCCGAGATCACCCTCGAGATGCTCCGGGCAGCTGGGGCCAAGATCGAGACCGACTTCGAGAGGTTCGCCGTCCAGGGCGGCCAGAGCTACGACCTGGGCGGCTACACCGTCCCCGGGGACTTCTCCTCCGCCTCCTACCTCCTGGCGGCGGCGGCGGTCACCGGCTCGAGCCTCTCGGTCCGGGGCCTCCGCCCCTCAAAGCAGGGGGACTCGGCGATCGTATCCATCCTTCAGGAGATGGGGGCGAAGATCTCCTGGGACCGCTCTGAGGGGGTTCTCGAGATCGAGGGACGCGAGCTGTCGGGGGTCGAGGTGGACGCGAGCCTCACCCCCGACCTCGTCCCCACCATAGCGGTCCTGGGGTCGGTCGCTGAAGGTCAGACCGTCGTCAAGAACGCAGAGCACGTCCGACACAAGGAGACCGACAGGCTCAGGGCGATGGCGACGGAGCTCTCCAGGATGGGGGCGAAGATCGCAGAAAGGCCGGACGGCCTGGTGATCGAAGGTGGCAGGCTCCGGGGAGCCAGGGTCAGCGGCCATCACGACCACCGGATAGTGATGGCCCTGACAGTGGCAGGCCTGGTCGCGGGTGATACGACGGTGGATACGGCCGAGGCGGTCTCCGTATCCTACCCAGGCTTCTTCGAAGAGATGGCGAGGATCGGCGCCAGCGTCCAGGTCCGGCGAGAATGAGCGGCCTGTCGCCTCCATAAGTCTTATGTACCAGTAGCGAATCTCAGGCTTGGATTAGCGTTTGCGATTGGTTCGCCCCATCGGCCACCGGCTGATGTGCGGGCGGCGTCGGACTGAGATCCGGGGCTGCTCCAGAGGGCTTTCGGATTCTATAATCCGTCGGCCTCAGATTTCTGGAGGAATAATTTGGCAGAAGAGAACGAAGAGCTGAAACATATCGTGCGCATACTGAACACCGACCTAAACGGTCACCAGCCCGTTCAGATGGCGCTGACAGGCATCAACGGCATGGGAAGACGGAATGCCCGGCTTCTCGCCCAGAAGGCAGAGATCGAACCCACCGAGACCCTTGGGATGCTCTCGGACGAGGCCATATCCAGGCTTAGGGAGATAGTGGAGGCGGCCCAGGAGCATCTACCCGTCTGGATGAAGAACAGGAGGAAGGACCTCCTCACCGGCGAGGACAGACACGTCATGGGGACCGATCTCGTCATGGCCCTCAGGGAAGAGATGGATATCATCAGGAAGACCCGCAGCTACAGGGGGATCAGGCACGAGCGCGGCCTTCGTGTCCGAGGCCAGAAGACCAGGTCCACCGGCAGAAGGGGAGCCACCGTGGGCGTCAGCAGGAAGAAGAAGTGAGGGAGGCGGGAGATTATGGGATATCCTGGCAAGTGTAGGAAGAGTTACGATACTCCGCGCCACCCCTGGGAAGCCGACAGGATGGCTCAGGAGCTGGAGCTCGTCAAGAGTTACGGCCTCCGGAACAAGAGAGAGGTCTGGAAGGCCCAGAGCCTCATAAGAAAGTACCGCCGGGTAAGCCGTCAGCTTCTGGCAGCCACCACCCGGGGAGACGCATCCGTCGGGTCTCAGGCGGAGGACGTCCTGGAACACCTCAAGAACTACGGGATGATGAAGGAAGATGGAGATCTCGACTCCGTCCTCTCCATAACGGTGGAGGACCTCCTGGAACGGAGGCTCCAGACTCAGGTATACCGTCAGGGCCTCGCCAAGACCCTCAGACAGTCCCGGCAGTTCATAACTCACGGCCACATCCAGATCACGGGCCGGAAGGTGACGGTTCCCGGATACTACGTCAAGCGGGGCGAAGAGATGACCATCGACTACTACCCTGGCTCGCCCATGGCTCAGGAGGCACATCCTGAGAGGGCCACCAGAATACTCAAGGTGGAAGGATAAAAATGGCAGAAGGAAAATGGGGCGTAGCTCACATATACGCCTCCTTCAACAACACGATCATCACCATAACCGACCTCACCGGCGCCGAGACCATCGCCAAGGTCTCGGGCGGCATGGTCGTCAAGGCCGCAAGAGACGAGAGCTCGCCCTATACCGCCATGCAGATGGCAGGCCAGATCGCGGAGCAGGCGATGACCAGCGGCATCATCGGAGTCCACGTCAAGGTCAGGGCCCCTGGTGGAAACCGCCAGCGTTCCCCGGGACCCGGAGCCCAGGCGGCGATCAGGGCCCTGGCGAGGGCCGGGCTTAAGATAGGGAGGATCGAGGACGTTACCCCCATCCCCCACGACGGAACCAAGCCCTCCGGCGGACGGCGGGGCAGAAGGGTGTGAGCTTTGCAGGTTGAACTGATCGAGCTGGTAGAGGGCCGGGCCCGGTTCCTCCTCAAGGGCGTTAAGCCAGCCTTCGCTAACGCTATAAGGAGGGCCTGCCTTTCGGAGGTGCCGTCCCTCGCCATCGATGAGATAAGTATTTATGACAATACGTCGGTCCTCTTCGACGAGCAGCTCTCCCTGAGGCTGGGGCTCGTCCCGATCAAGGGCGATGACCTCAACCTCTTCAGAGTTTCCGAAGAGTGCGAATGCGGCGGAGCAGGCTGCCCCACCTGCCAGGTGGGGATGACCCTCTCAGCGGAGGGGCCCTCCACCGTCCACTCCGGGGATCTGAGGTTTTCGGACCCCGGGGTCAAGGTCGTCTTCGAGAAGATCCCGATCGCGATCCTGGGAGAGGGCGAAAAGCTGATGCTCGAGGGCATCGTCACCCTCAACCGGGGGACGGTCCACTCCAAGTGGCAGGCAGGAACCCAGTGCGGCTACAAGAACCTGCCGGAGATAAGGATCAGCGATCAGTGTGAGGACTGCGGAAAGTGCGTCGAGGTCTGTCCTCGGAAGATCCTCGTCATCGGAGAGGGCGAGGGAAAGGCCAGAGTCACCGACCCCATCAGCTGTTCCCTCTGCAAGCTCTGCATCGGCGAATGCGATGTCGGAGCGATCGAGGTTGCCACCGTTGAGGACGTCTTCGTCATGAAGATAGACAGCGACGGATCTATGCCTGCAAAGGACCTGGTGATGGGGGCCGCAGGCGAGATCAAGAGGCGCGCGACGTCTCTCAGCCAGCAGTTGAGCGAGCTCGCGTAGTCAGTTTGTCGTAAACCCCATGGGCGGGGGTTGCCAAGCCAGGTCAAAGGCGCAAGGTTGAGGGCCTTGTCTCGCAGGAGTTCGTGGGTTCGAATCCCATCCCCCGCACCAAACTAATCCTCTCGATAGCGATTTTATGTATTCTACCAAACCCTTGATGTACTAACCTGTGCCTTTATCGTAAAAATAGTTTATCGCGAAATAGGTACAACCTTGTGCCTACATCAAACAATATTTATAAATTAAGCTGCATGTAACGACTAAAACATCTGATTAGAACTTTTAGAATAATGGTTCAGAAATAAATTTAAGGGCAGAGAAGAAGGTGATATATGCTCAAATCTCTTTTCAGAGCCGACTTGACAGATGTTAACACCTCCAACTTGAAGGTAGGGTAAAGACGAAAACCCCTACCTTCATTATCCGATGGGTGAAGAATTTAAAAAGCCCCACCGCTGGAGGTCCGACAGAGGTTAAAGGATAGAAACCCTCTGTCGAAAGCTGATGAAATCACCCCTATTTAGCCTCGGAAGATGCGGGGAACACCTTCTTCATCGATATAAATATTATATATTTTATGCCATATATTTTACCTCCATCCGGCAGGGAGGTATTTTAAGGGAGTTTCCCACACGAAAGATTATTATAATTCTCCACAGTACATATCAGGAATATCATTCAAAAGTAAAGTTCGAAGTTCTGATTTTGGCAAAATCAAAGGAATAGTCCAGAAGTCTTTGATTTCTTTTGCCTGTTCATTAAGTCGGAGATTTACGTTTATCGGCTTCCAGATATCCTTTTTGTCATTAATCTTCTTGAAACTTACCTGCATCACTGAATTAGAGATAAGATATCCGTTCAGAAGTTGGATATCTTCAAAATCTGAAATGCAAGCGAGGGAGAGATCATTTTTTGCCAAAAATCCATATATGGAGTTTATAGCAAGTCTGATTCTCTTTTATCCTTCGGAACGAGTCAAACTGGCGGCGGCGCACCCCGCATGTGAGCCCACAGCAATTGTTATTCGGTTATATTCGGTTATATGCTCATCCCCGCAGCAGAGCTGCGGGGTATTCGATAAAAATCACATGAGTAACTCAGAGGAGTTATTCAACACAGCATGTGTATTCATCTTCTGTAAGCCTGATGGTGACCAGTTCCATGTAACAGATTATGAGCTTCTTGAATATAAAAAGGCAGCGCTGCCATTTGGCTACATGTATATATAGGTATATATTTCTAGAAGAAAATAACATCAAGCACATCAAAGCTCGCGTCAAGCATCCGAAACGAATGGCAAAATCGAAAAATGGTATGATACGTACGAAAAAATTCGTGAATTGGTACAACACAGTGAGGTACCACGAGAGCCTAGACACGGATCACTATCTAATGACTCTATATGAGGCGTTCTGGACGAGATTACCGGAAGAATGTAAGTTGAACATGTTTCTGGAGAGAATGGAGAGGGAATTAAATGTGGGTAAACAAATTTAGTTTCATTCAAGAGGTATATAAAGTCAAAGCATTCGGGACTGCACAGATTGTCTCAAATAACCGCTATCTTCGGGCTATTCATTACGGTTTTTTGGCATAACCGATGACCAATGGAACCATGTCATAAACACGTCTGCATAACTACAGTTGTATAATGTGTACCGGAATCGCCAAACTGCGATAGCGATTGTTATAATATATGTTAGGATTTATGTCAGCTTTTATGTTTCAGTTAACCAGAACTTATATATATCTTATACCAATATGAGTTAATAGTGTTACTCGGTTGGCGCAGCCCTCTGAAATGTGTTAGTTAAGGATCAGTTACCATTGGAAAGAGGTTGTAACATGAGAAGAATGGACTACGTATTAGTCATGCTGTCAGTGATTATGTCATTGACTGGTATGCCTGCAATCGCAGCGGATTATACGCTGGATATCTTCGGGAATGCGAACATGGATGACACCATAGACGAGCTGGACATCGAATACATCGAGGGGATAATCGAGGGAACCAACGATGGGACTGAGCTTGCAGATGCGAATTACGACGGTAGGATAGATGAAGATGACATCGCCCAGATAGAGCTGATCATACACGGGGAGGATAAGGAGCTTACGTTGATCGATTCAGCTGATAGAATTGTGACGGTAAAAAAACCCGTAACGAAGGTCGTTGAGCTTGTTTCTACGAGTTTAGAAGTGATGAGATCACTTAACGTAGAGACGGATAAGATAGTTGGTGTCGATTCATGGGGCACGAAACAAGAAAGCGTATTTTTCCCGGAGTTCACCGAGTTCCCAAATTGTGGGCAGTTGTCGCCGTATGCTGTCGATTTTGAGAAAATATTAGAGCTCGACCCAGATGTTGTCATTTTATATGGTGAGGGGATTCCAGAAGCGTGTGAAAATGCTCAAAATGAGCTTAATGATCTAAATCCTAACATAGTGATACTTCGCTTCGATTGCTGGGAACCAGAGACTTACCTCGAAGAGGTACAAACGTTGGGATACATATTTGATAAGAAAGAGGAAGCTGATGAATTCTGTGCTTTCGTTAACGGGATCTTAAATACAATAACTGAAACTGTAGGCGAAATCCCGGAGGATGAGAAGATACGAGTCTACTATGAACACACGAATCCTTATCAGGTATCGTGGGGTGGCGGAGGAGGTTATAATAGGAGACTCGAGATGGCAGGTGCAAACCTGATCTTTGGCGATCTTTCTACCCTTGGGCCTGTATATGTGGATCCTGAAGAGGTTGCAGCACGGGACCCCGAGATCATAGTTAAATTAGCTGTAAGTGGGTGTGGCTACGATACAGACAACCTTACAGAGCTAATTAGAATAAGAGATGAAATCCTGAATCGCCCTGAGTTAGCTGATGTTACAGCGATAAAGAACAACCGAGTTTATGTAATTAGCTCTAAAATTGTACCCAAATCGTTTTTTGTGGGCATGGCTTACACGGCAAAGTGGTTCTATCCAGAGCTATTCGAGGACTTGGATCCCAAGGCAGTACATCAGGAATATCTGACTCGATTCCAGGGCTTAGATTACGATCTAGATAAGCACGGCGTGTTTGTATATCCGCCATTGGAGGTGAGCTAAAATGAAATTCTATGTGTTGTCTTTTTTGACGATGTTGTTCTCATTATCTACGATCTTCATGCCTGTGGAAGCTGTTGATTACACGCTGGGCATCTTCGGGAATGCGAACTTGGATGACACCATAGACGAGGATGACATAACATATGTAGAGGGGATAATTGAAGGAACTAATGAAGAGACTGAGCTAGCAGATTCCAACTACGACGGTGAAATCGATGAAGATGACATCGCTCAGATAGAGCTAATTATACGTGAGGAGGAGAAGGAGCTTACGTTGATCGATTCAGCTGATAGAATTGTGACGGTAAAAAAACCGGTAACGAAGGTCGTTGAGCTTACCTTTTCGAACTTAGAGGTTATGCGATCACTCAACGTAGAAACGGAGAAAATAGTAGGCATCGGTGAATGGACGAAAAGGAATAAAGCATTCTTCCCGGAATTCAACGATGTCCAAAGTGTTGGGTCTTTATCGCCTTATACCATTGATCTCGAGAAAATATTAGAGCTCGACCCAGATATTGTTCTTTTATATGCAACTGGGCTTCCAGATGCGTGTGAAAATGCTCAAAATGATCTTAAAGATCTCGATCCTGATATTGTGGTACTTCGCTTTGATTCCTGGTATCCAGAGACTTACATCGAAGAGGTACAAACGTTGGGATACATATTTGATAAGAGGGAAGAAGCTAATGCGTTCTGCAATTTTTATAACGACGTAGTGGATACAATAACAGAACGCATAAAGAGTATCTCAGAGGATGAGAGACCGAATGTCTATTATGAACACACGAATCCTTATCAGGCATGGTGTGGAGGATCCGGCTATAGTAGGAGACATATCGAGTTGGTAGGAGGAAAAAACATCTTCAGTGATATTCCCGAGGAGATCTCCGCCGAGTCGCAAGTATCTGTGACTCCAGAAGAGGTGGTCGAGCGCAATCCCGAGATCATAGTAAAATGTTCATGGGACACGGGGGGCTATGATACAGATGACTTAACTCTTCTGAGCAGTATAAGAGATGAAATCATGAATCGCCCTGAGTTCGATGATGTTACAGCTATAAAAAATAATCGTATTTACGTATATAATAGACATGTTGTTACATCAACGTTCTTCGTGGGCATTGCATACACAGCAAAGTGGTTCTATCCAGAGCTATTCGAAGATTTGGATCCGAAGGCAATCCATCAGCGATATTTAACCGAATTCCAGAAGTTTGATTACGATGTGTACGAGCACGGCGTGTTCGTGTATCCCGAACCGAGTTGAAACGGTTGAGGATATCTTTTTATCATCCAGCACAAACTGTGTCAAACTGGCAGCGCCGCACCCCGCAGCAGAGCTGCGGGGTATTCATTATTAGCCGTCGTTCCGCACTAACAATGTAATCTCCAAACATTTTCCCCATAATTTATAGCAAAGATTTATTAAATACCCCGTTATATCCCGTTTTTTAGGGGTAGCAATTATGGATATAAGGACCCTTCC
>Ga0334888_1001391_pt1 | contig 31669 bp, 15 predicted proteins | sample GraSluR1_MG_FD_207227 | JGI IMG/M metagenome (GOLD analysis project Ga0334888, IMG submission 207227) | Sludge microbial communities from methane-producing bioreactor in Wageningen University, Netherlands - Granular Sludge_3_08-R1 | ecosystem: Engineered > Bioreactor > Anaerobic > Unclassified ...
GCAGTCGGCCGCCCGCATGGCCGCCCTGTCGAGCCGGTTCGACACCGTCCTGGTCACCCCTCGCCCCGAAGGCAACTTCGGAGTCGCCCCCGTCCAGTTTCTGATCGACGCGCGCGCCCAGCGTCGCCTGCACAGGCGATAGGTCCGCCGAAGCGAAACCCGGCAACCGACGGCACGGGTCTGCGCCAAACGCCTCGGTGCATAGTGAGACGGAATCCAGCTTCCGGTTTCAGGTTGCGATGATCGCGAGTTCTTCCCGCCGCTTCCGAAAGACATCCCGGTCCGCAGGTTCCACGATGCTCGGGTGATTGTAATGGCCGCGCGCCGCGGGGTGGGGTACGTTGCCTTCAGGAGAGAACGCGACGGGGCAGACAGGACGGACGGGACGCGATTTCATCTGCATCCGGCGCGAGGGATTCTTCGGCAGGGTCGGTCCACGTCGGACCGGCCGCCGCCAAACCCGTACCAGCGACGCGGCAGCCGCTTCCATGTCGCCTGGGGACGTGTGACGAACACCGATCCAGGCGACCCCTTTTGGGCCCGTGCCGCGCCCGACCTGGGTTCCTGCCGCAAACCCGGAGCGCGGGCGTTCAGAGGAGGCCGAGTATCTCGGCCAGCAGCAGCAATGCGTCTTGCGTGCCCAACGGAGCGATGTTGGGCGACAGGAGGGCCTCTTTGAACCTCTGATCGGCCAGGAACGTGTCGGCCGGGCCGGATTCGTCCATCAGCGCCTCCGGATCGTTGACGTGGTGCAGCCCGAGGAGGTGGCCGGCCTCGTGGCTGGCGATGTTGCCGATGGCGATCGCCATCTCTTCCGTCGTCGGCGTGCGGCTGAACAGCCGCGGCCGGAATGACTCCGTGAAGACGACGGCCACGTCGGTCGGGTCGCTGTTGTACGTATCGACCGACTCCGAAATGCCGTATGCGATGCTGCTCAAGCCGCCGAAATACACGCGGGACATCGGGCCGTCCGGCAGCGACTCGTCATCGCTGGTCACGATCGTGACGTTCAGGCCTTCAAAGTTCTGCTGGACGGTCGCGACGATCCCGGCCTTCATGGCCTCTGTCTGGCCGGCATACACCGGGGAGATGTCACCCGCGCGAAACGGAGGCACTTGCGTGATCGGAATGCTCGGCACGTCGAGCACCACTCCATCAAACCCCAGATACAACACCTGGCCTTCGGGCGCCGGCACGTCACCGCCGCGGGTCACCGTGACCGTGACCTCGTAGGCCCCGACCGCGGACTCCGCGCGAACGGCGAACGGTGATGCGTAGACGGCCAGGTAATACGGGTCGCCCGCGCGCCGCACGGGCTGGTCCGCCAGCGCGTTGAACCCTTCGCCGCTGTCGTCATCCATCACGAAGAGCCGCCCCTGGTCGTCGTAGAGCGCAATGCAGATGTCCAGCGAGCTGTCCGCCGCCCAGGCCGAGACGCGGAGGGCGTCGCCGGGTTGCATCGCGCCCAGGTGGAACACGTCGACATCCCCGTACGGGGAGATGGCACCCTGCAGGCGGGCGACTCCGCGACCCTGGTAGACCGCCACGATGGCGTCCTCAAACGAATCGTTGGGCTCGCCCCGCGTCTTGCCCAGCGGGGACACGGCGTTCGGGTCGCGGTTCCCGTCCTCGAGCGTCCCGGGCGTCGGCGCCGGGCCGGAGGGCTGACCGGTCGCCCCGCAACCCGCCAGAATCATGCCGGCGAGAACGCACGACAATAGGCGACAGGCACTTGAAGTACGATCCGCCGGCTTCGCGATTCTGCTCACGGTTGGCACCTCACGGACAGACGATTCTACGGGCAGCCGGGCGTCCGGCAACGACCGCACGACGCGGACAGGCTGTCTCATTCGGAGAACACCGGATCGGGTGGTGCGCTCGGTTCGGAATCAGGCATTATCGGCCGGGAAGCCGCGGGGGCTGTTGTGGTTCCGGGCTGCGTGGTGGGGGTTGGCACAACCACGCCGAATTCACGCTGGAGCCAGGCGGAAAACTGCTGCAGCTCGGTCTGGTCCGGGTCTCGTTGCAGGAGTTCGGCAACGAAGGCACCCACCGCCCAGGGATCGCTGCCGGCCCGGAGGGACCGAACAAGGAAGTCCAGGCATGCGGCCACGTCCCCGCGCAGGTATGCCAGTTGGGCGGCCACCCAGAGTGCGTCGGAGTTTCGGGAATCCAGTTCGAGCGAGCGGTCGATCCAGACCTGCGCACGCTGCCAATCGAGTTCCACGCCCCGTGAGAGCAGGGACTGGCAAAGGGTGACGTACCGGGCGGCAATCTCGCGATGGACCACTTCCGGCGCCGGGTGGCCGATGAGGGACGGGAGCAGGTTGCTTCGCACGACGTCTTCCTGACCGGCGGCCAGCCGGTAGAGAATCAGCAACTCCGTCGCGGTTCGGATCACGTCACGACCGATGTGCGAAGGCGGAGCTTCCTTCACCGCAAGCTTGGCCGTTTCGACTGCCGCCAGGGGCTCACTCGGGTTGGCGAGGAAGCGGGCGTGCGCCAGTTCGACGTAGCACGAAGCCAGGCCCACGGGCGCCGGCTCCGGGAGCTTGCCGTACAATCCGACCGCCTCCATGAGGAGCGACTCCGCGTGGGCATACCGACCGAAGGCCACGGAAACCATGGCGGCCAGGCGGAGCCGCTCCGGCGCCCAGGGAGTCTGCCAGTCCGCGACCGAATCCACCCGGGCGGCCTGCAACGAGCGGTCGAGGACCGATCCGTAGGCTTCGGCGAATGTTTCCATGCGCGCCATCCGCTCCAGGAAATCGTCATACGCCGGGATGAGTCGGCGATATCGGAGCGGACGTGCCGCGATCTCGAACAGCTCGTCCAGCGACCCCTGCCCGAGGGCCACGGTCGCGTACGTCACGGCGAAGAGAGGACTGAACGGCTGTCGCCGCAGTTCGCGTTCCAGGGCGGTGACGGCCGCACCCATATACTGGGCCGCCTCCTTCTCGTTCAGGCTGAGCAGGGCCAGGCGATGCTGCAACTCGCGCAGTTGAAACTGAAGCCAGCCGGCGTTCCAGAATTGCGGGGCCTTCTCCAGAAGGGTCGTCAACTGCTCCATGCCTTCACGCTTGCGCGTGACACAACGTGCGAGGTCTTCGTGCGCCGCCGCAACCAGACGCGCATCCGGTGGCGACGCCTGGTGGGCCCGCTTGAGCCGATCCATCGCCTGCTCGAAATCGTACAGGGCGGCCTGGAGGCGCACGGCCACCCGCTGGTCGGCGGCCACCAGCCGGCGCTGCGGCGGCAGCCGCCACGCCGCCGCGTAGTCCGAACGAGCGATCGCGTCGTCCCACTGCAGCGATGCGACGTGCCGTAGCGCCTCGCTCTGACTGCACGCCGCGGCGAAGTCCCGGCGGGCCAGCTCGGCGGTGGGAACCGCCAGCAGCAGGCCGACGCCCAGGGCCAGGCCGCGCCGCAGCGGGGTCCGCTGCAGCACGCTCACGGGGGACGGGTCCCGGGTGTAGCTCATGGCCCAGATCAGACCCCAGAGCGTGTAGAACAGCGTGGGCACGCCCGGCAGACGCAGGCCGACGCCGAACGCCTCCTCCACCGCCAGGCCGAGCCAGGCGGCCGTCAGGAGAATCAGCGTCCAGCGACACCTCGCCGTCGGCAACACGGGCAGAGCCGCCATGACCGCCCGGAAGGTCAGGCCCATCGCCCCCAGAAACAGCATGAGGCCGACCACTCCCAGGTCCGCCAGCACCTCCAGGTACTCGTTGTGCGCGTGGCTCACCCGGGCATCCAGGGCCTGCGGGTCATTCAGCACGTCGCGAACGGCCAGGGCATCCCCCTTGCGGGCGAAGCCTCCCTGGCCCTGCCCGAGGAAGACCCGATCCGCGTTGAGATCCAGAGCGTACTGCCACGCGTACATGCGAACACGCATCGTGGCGCTGCGCCCTCGCAGGGAGTGGGCGTCCTTCGTCTGCCAGAGGTACGCCGCACCCCCGACCGTCAACAACACGGCCAATCCGCCCAACAGCAGACGTCCGCGAAAGCGCAGGGCCAGAAACGGCACCGTCAGGAGGGCAAAGACCAACCCGACCGCGGCCCCGCGCGACGACGTCAGGTAGAACGCGCCGCCGAGCAGCGGCAGCACCGCCAGGCCGGCCAGTCCCGTGGCCAGGCGGCGTCCCCGGGAACCATCGGTTCGACCCACGAAGAACACCGCCACCGCGCCCATGGCCAGAATCAGCCCGGGGATCAGGCATGCGGCAAGCGTCGTGGGGTTGCCGATCGGATACGAGGCACGGAGCACCGGGTTGCGTTCCCGCCAGTACAGGACGGCCATCAGCGCGGTGGCCACCGTCGCCGCCAGCACAACGTGGCCGGCATAGCGGGCCGTCACGCGGCTCAGGCCCAGACCCAGGGCGAACGTCCAGAGGTAATGCATGGCCAGCAGGGCCGAGCCGGCGAGGGCGATGTCGCGGGCGGGCTGCGACCAGGTCACGCTGGCAAACGACCAGAGCACGTACAAGACCGCAAATACCCAGGCACCAGTCAGCGGATGAATCTGCCGCCGCGTGACGGGCACAACCGGGCTGTCAGTGGTCCCGGCCGGGCGCTCTTCGACGATCGTGTCGGCCTCAGACGCCTCTTCGCCTCGTCGGGGACCGCGGGCCACGGCCACGACCACGACCAGCGCCGCAATGGCGGCGCCCATGCACAGAATCATCGACTTGACGGCGACCCCGTCCGGCGTGGGCTGGGACGCGCGGAGATTGAGCAGATTGACCACCGCCCACAGCAGCGAGTCCGGCTGCCAGACCACCGCGCCGTCGGGCAGAATCTCGGGCTCGCCCGCCGAGGTCAGAAGGCAACCGCCGGCCACCACCCCAAGCACCAGCACGATAAGCACCACGTGCAGGGGTCGGACACGGTCGCGATCGGCAATGCGAATCAGGCTCATGGGCTGCGGTCAGCTTTCCGGGGTTTCCCGGCCATCGGTGCGGCCGGACCACAACAAATCCTCGATCCCGGCCCGCCGGTTGGCCACGCGTGCGAGCGCGAACAGCCAGTCTCCGAGCCGGTTCAGATACACCAGAATGTCCGGGTCTACCGTGCCGCCGTGGGCCGCGCGGACCACGGACCGTTCAGCGCGGCGACAGACGGTGCGAGCCACGTGCAGCCGGGCCGCCGGCTCGCAGCCACCGGGAAGAATGAAATTCCGCAGCGGGCCCGCCTCGGCGTCGGCGGCGTCGATCCAGCGCTCCAGCCGGGAGATGGCGGACGAGTCGATCCGGGCGGTCGCAGACGAGTCTGACTGGCGGGCCAGGTCCGCCCCGATGAGAAACAGGTCCCGCTGCACGGCACGAAGAGGCCCCGCCAGCGCGGCATCCGCGCAAGCGGCCGCCGCCAGACCGATCGTCGCATTCAGTTCGTCCACGTCACCGCAGGCGGCCACCTGGTCGTGGTCCTTCGCGATGCAGCGCCCGCCGAACAGGCTGGTTCGGCCGTGATCGCCCCTGCCGGTGTAGAGTTTCATGCCATTACTCCCGCCTTCGGGCTCAATGCCGAAAGTGCCGGGTCCCCGTGAAGATCATGGCCGCCCGGCGTTCATTGCAGGCCCGGATCACTTCTTCGTCGCGCTTGGAGCCGCCCGGCTGGATGATCGCCGTGACGCCGGCGTCCATCAGGATATCCGGGCCGTCGCGGAACGGGAAGAACGCGTCCGACGCCGCCACGGCGCTGGCCAGGGCCCCCGCTCTGCAAACGTCCGAATTCTCCGCCTCCCGCGTGAATTCTCCCGCCCGCACCGGCCCAAGTCCTTCCTCCGTCCCTCCGTCCCTTCGTCCCTCCGTCCCTCCGTCCCTTCGTCCCTCCGTCCCTTCGTCCCTCCGTCCCTCCGTCCCTTGGGTTGCGGGCGCAGCCCGCGCCGTGTGCCCGTTCTCGCGGGCGGCCCACGTGGCAATCCGGCACGACATGACGCGCGACATCTGCCCGGCCCCGTTTCCGATGAGTATGCCGTCGCGGCAGATGGAGATGGCGTTGCTCTTGGTGTGCTTGCACACCAGCCAAGCCAGCCGCAGATCGGCAAGCTCACGCTCGTCCGGGGCGCGGTCGGTCACCACGCGCCATTCGCTCTCATTCAGGCCGACGGTGTCGCAACTCTGGATGAGAAGGTCTCCGGGGATCGATCGTATGACGTGCTCGGGCCATCCCGTCCTAGACATGCCGTCCCCCACGTCGATCAGCCGCACTCGGGCACCCCAGGGCTTTCGGGTCCGGATGACCTGGACGGCGTCATCCTGGAACGACGGCGCGAGCCAGACTTCCAGGAAAAACGCACCGGCGCCGGCCGCCTTGCCCCAGCGCTGGAGCGAACCCATCACAGCCTCCGCGAAGGCCGCATCCACGCAGACGTTCACGGCCAGGATGCCCCCCATGGCCGCGTTCGGATCGCCCAGATACGCCCGACGATAGGCCTCCACGGGTTCGTCCGCCACACCCACACCGCAAGGATTCGTGTGCTTGATGAAGCAGGCAACCGCCGGAGCCGTCCCCAGCCTGTGCGACCCGCTTCCCGTGTGGGACCGGCTTTCGTTGTGGGACCGGCTTTCCAGCCGGTCTTCTTTGTGGGACCGGCTTTCCAGCCGGTCCAGCCGGTCCCCCTCATGCTCTCCCAATTCCTCCCACGCACGAGGATTCAACCACAACCACGGATAGGCGTCGCCCAGACCCGCCTTGCCCGGGTTGTTCTCGATGTAGTTCCACCGCTCTTCGTACTCTTTCTCGTTCCGGACGATCCGATCCCAGTTCTCGTCGAGCCAGAGCGATCCGGTCACGCCTCGTGCGCGGTTGATCTCTCGCGACGAGTATCCCTTCATACTCTGAAGCAGTTCCCCCAGCGAAACCCAGGCGCCCGGACTGATTTCGTGCGGGGTCAGAATCAGATGCACGTGGTCGGGCATGACAACACACGCGTGCAAGGTCATCTTCCTGGTGTGCCAGTAGCGGCAGGCCCCAAGCACAATGTCCTTCTCTGCGGAAGCCAGCTCGCCGGTCTTCAGCCGAAACGTCACGAAATAGGTTGCCCCGGGGTTCTGGATGTGGGGGAGGTGACGTTCGGTGTGGCTTTCGGATTCCAGGCGGGCGGAAGCGGTTTTCGCAGGAGGCCCGGAGACCGGCTGGAAAGCCGGTCCCACAGAAGACACCGGTCCCACAGAAGAAGACAGCCCCACAGAAAACACCGGCCCCACATCTCTGCGAGGCCCGGAGACCGGCTGGAAAGCCGGTCCCACAGAGGAAGCTGATGCCACACCGGCGGCTCGTGTCAACTCGGCGCAGAGTTCCAGAGCCGCGCCGGCGTCGACCAAGTTGTTGTACGAGAGGGCGGGGCCGCCGGTCTTCCCCGTGAGCCATTCTGTCCAACCCAACAGCGAGCACACCTCCGCCTGCTGATGGGGGTTCTCGCCATAGCGCAGCACGTCGCGGCTGCGGAGGTGGATGGCGCGAAACTCCGGCTCGTCGGGGTTCTGCGGATGAGCAGTCAGCCACGTGGCGATCGCGGCGTCGTATCGGCAGGTTTGCTGGAAGGCTCGGGAGGCAAGCTGCAAACGCAGGGATTCCTGCACGGCCGTCGCGCTGCGCAAGGACTCCAGGACCCCCTCGTACTCCCCGGGCCCGCAGACGACGCGCACGTGGCGGGAGTTCTTCGCCGCGGCCCGCAGCAGGCAGGGACCGCCGATGTCGATCATCTCGATCGCCTGCTCAAGCGTGCAGTCCGGCCGGGCCACCGTGTCCTCGAACGGGTACAGGTTCACGACCACCAGGTCGATCGGCCGGATCCCCTGCTCGGCAAGCTGCCGCATGTGCTCCGGGTTGTCGCGGTCGGCCAGAATGGCCGCATGGATCCGCGGATGCAGCGTCTTGACCCGCCCGTCCAGCATCTCCGGGAAGCCGGTAACATCCTCCACCAGAGTGACGGGGATGCCCGCGTCCGTCAGGTGCCGGGCCGTCCCGCCGGTCGAGAGGATCTCGAACCCGAGTTCCTCGTGCAGGGCCCGGGCAAAATCGACCAGGCCGGTCTTGTCGTAAACGCTGATCAGGGCTCGTCGGGCGTGGGGCTGACTCATGAACGTTCCGTCATCCTGGCGTCGGGCCGCCGCGTCGGCCGGTCCGGTCGCCGCTGAATCGGATGATAACGGGTGCGCTGGCGAAGGAAAGCGTCGCCGGCCGGCCGGAGTCGGCAACGCGGAGCGTATCTTCCGGTGTCCGCAACGGTTCCGGAGGGCCCTCTGGAAGACGGGCAGGGATGTCGGCGACCGGTCCCGCGTGCGGAAAATCGCCCTGCTGCCCACTTGCCCGCCGCCCGGGCATCTGCTACCTTCCCGATTGGCTTGTCCCGGCGACCGGCTTCGGGCGCCCCCGCGTGCCTGGCCCGCCATGTTTCTGCCAGGCGAATCGGTCGTGTGCCCAGGGACGCAGCCCCCGGACCGCAGGCGTGGCGGTCAGACCAAAGGTGAATGGCGCGAGCCGATGGCAACCCTCAGGAAAGGACGTATGGCGATGAAGAGCGGATTCGCGGGAAGGGTCGGTCGTTTCCTGTCCGTGGCGGCCGTGCTGTGCCTGTTGGCCGGCTGTGCCAGGCAGGCAAAGCGGCTGGAAATCCACTGGTACACCCCGATGAGCGACATGGTGGCGGACGACCATCCCACCGACCTCGAGTCATTCGTGGAGATGCGATGGAGCCGGCACCGGTGCCCACCCGTCGCCTGGCCCGCCTCGTCACCCGACCGAAAGGGTGACTACACGGTGTACGCCCTGCCGGAGGGCCGGTACGAGTTCGAGTACCTGGTCCCGTCCACTGAAAACGAGATGCTCTACGGGGAACTGGACGTGTACGGCCCCGCAGGCACGCGGATGAGGGACTTCCTCCGCCGAACCTATGTCACCATCAGCCCCGGACGGCCCGGAGGCGATCCCGGGTTCCTGTCCATCATCACGGAGGAGGACCTCGACCGCGTCCGGCGCGGCGACATGGTGACCAAGGTCGTCTTCATCGCGGATATGCAAGCCGTCAACCGGCGGCTGGACATGATCGAGCAGGAGCTCCGCCGGATACGCGACCTGCAGACCCGTCAGACCGGGCAGTTGGAGTACTGGAAGGTCAAGCTGGCGGACCGTCGGCGAAACGCGTTCTACAACACCGAGTACGGTGTGGACATTCCGGCGTCCGGACTGGCCGCCGCCCAGACGCTCATGGGGGCCGAGACGTACCACTGGTACCGCTACACGCAGGCCGAGGACAAGGTCCGGACCTACGAGGAACAGATCGCCGAGCTGGACCTGCCGGCCCGACGCCTGCGGGAGGAACGGTCGGCCCTGCGGGGCATCCTCTCCAACGCCAGGATCGTGTGCCGGCAAAACGAAATGATGCTCGCCACGTGTAACATGCAGGAACGGTTTGCCGACATGACCGACCAGATCAACCGGAAGCGGCCCACCCTCCAGGGCCCGGAGTACGACACCGTTCATCCGTACTTCGCCAGCGGCATGACCATGTCCCTGGGCTACTGGCGCGGCCTGGAGAACAACACGGAGATGGACAAGAGGAACCGGCAGATCGGCGACATCGTCATGGTTCTGCGCCTGGGAGGTCGCGTGCCGACCGGTCGCTGACCGGCCCCAGGGGCCGAATGCGGGCTTCGGTTCCGCTCGGCAATCGCTTCACAAATCACAGCCCCGGCTTTGCAACGGCCGGGGCTTTCTTCTGCGCCGGTGCCGGACGACCGCCCGACCGTCCGGATCGGCCCGCTGATTTTCTGCTGGCCATCGCTCCGGGGCCGGGTACACTGACCCGACAGGATCCTTGCGGGTGGCTGCCGATGCCCGCGCCGTTTCACGTCAAATCGCAGGAGAGGACCGCACGATGGACCGAAAGCAACTGGACCACGCGTATCACCGCTCGCGCGTCGACGCGCACATTGGGGGAAGCATCGCCTTCATTCTGTTCATGCTGGCCCTGACCTTCCTGGTCGGCGACAAGTTCGAGCCGTTCCAGCAGGACGCGAGCTTCTGGGAGCCCACCCTGCTGGTCTGGCGGGCGGACACGAACGCCTGGATCGCCGCGTACCCGGTGCTGGACTACGAGACCGGCGAGGCGTGGCAGCGACGGGCCGCCTCGTATTCGCCGGAAGACGCCGCAACCGAATCGGCCCCGGACGCCCCCGCCTCTGGGATCGTCGGCTACGCCATGCGCACGACCGGCGATCTCGCGGCGCCCTCGCCGGACCGGACCTCCAACAGCCCGGCTGAACCGGAGGAGCCGCCCAAACCCGATGAGGACACGCCCGGCGAGGCGGAACCGGACGAGGCAGAAGCCGCTGCAATTCCCGAGGCCGCCGGATCAGGGCCCACGGAAACGACCACCGCCGCCCGGTCCCTCAGCCCCGTGATCACCAAGGAACTGTACCCCGGCGTCTATTCGCTGGTTGTGGTTTTGGGCAGCCTGTTCGCCGCGTACTTCCTCTACCGTTGTGCCCGGCGGCAGGCCCGGCTGATGCTGGCCGCCTATCCGGCCAACGATCCGAATCGGCCGTACGACCGCCCCTGGTCAGAAATTCGCGTCACGTTCTGGGCGCTCTTCGTGGTGCTCCTGGGCGTGTTGTTCCTGTTTCTGATGTGACACCGGTTGACACACCGGGCACTGCAGTTGCCGAAGAGAAACGGAGGGACCGTCCGTCGCGAGGAGGGGCTCGCGCCGGTGCTGGTTCGGGATGAGCTCACAGGCCGATGCCGGACGCTTCTTGCTGGTCCCTCATTTTCCTGATCCCCGGATTCCTTCGTTCCTCCCCCCGTTGCCGCAGCCGCGTCCGGCGGCATAATGGCCGGCATGGCAGCGAACCCGGGGCAGGAAATCGAGCGGTTGCGGGCGGACATCCGGCGGCACGACCACCTCTACTACGTCAAGGCGGCCCCGGAAATCTCTGACCGCCAGTACGACCGGCTGATCGAGCAACTGCGGTCCCTGGAACAGCAGCATCCGGAACTCATCGCGCCCGACTCCCCCACCCAGCGGGTCGGTGATCGACCCGTGGAAGGTTTCGAGCACGTCACGCACGCCGTGCCCATGCTCTCCATCGACAACACGTACGACGAGACCCAACTCCGCGAATTCGACGCCCGCGTGGCCAAGGGCCTGGACGGGCAGACCTACCGATACATGGTCGATCCCAAGGTGGACGGAGTGGCCGTCTCGCTGCGGTACGAAGAGGGCCGGCTGGCGCTGGCCGCCTCGCGGGGCGACGGGGTCACGGGCGACGTGATCACGCACACCGTGCGGACGGTCCGCTCCGTGCCCCTGCGGCTTCAGGGCAGGAATCTGCCGCGCGTTTGCGAGGTGCGCGGTGAGGTCTTCTGGCCGAAGGACGACTTCGCGCGATACAACGCGGCCCGGGCCGCGGCGGGCGAGGAGACGTTCAAGAACCCCCGCAACGCCACGGCCGGCACGCTCAAGCAGCTTGACCCCCGCAGGATCGCCGACCGCAACCTGCGCTTTCTGGCCCACGGGTTCGGGCAGGTTGAGCCGCTGCGGGCCCGATGCGCGTCGGAGCTGTTCGACCAGTTTGCCGAATGGGGCGTCCCCGTGAACCCGGAGCGGACGATCGCCGAAACGGTCGACGACGTGGTCGCGCTGTGCCACGCATGGGAGACGAAACGGTACGAGTTGGAGTACGAGACGGACGGCCTGGTCGTCAAGGTCGACTCCCTCGACCAGCGGGACATTCTCGGGGCCACCAGCAAGTACCCGCGGTGGTGCATCGCGTTCAAATTCGCGGCGGAACAGGCGGAAAGCCGGCTGCTGCGGGTGGACTTCCAGGTGGGCAAGCTGGGCACCATCACCCCGCGGGCGGTCATGGAGCCGGTGCTGCTGGCCGGCACCACCGTGCAGCACGCGTCGCTGCACAACTTCGACCAGGTGCGGCGGCTGGACGTGCGCGTGGGCGACACGGTGATCATCGAGAAGGCCGGGGAGATCATCCCGCAGGTCGTGCGGGTGGTCGGCGAAAAGCGGCCGAAGGACGCCAAGGAGATCAAGCCGCCCAGAAAGTGTCCCGCCTGCGGCGGCGAGGTGATGCAGGACGAGGGCGGCGTGTACGTCCGCTGCATCAACCCCGGCTGCATCGCCCAACGCAAGGAGCGGCTCATCTACTTCTGCGGCCGCGACCAGATGGACATCGAAGGCGCCGGCCAGGCCCTGATCGAACAACTGGTGGATCACGACCTCGTGCGTGACTGCGCCGACCTGTTCGCCCTTCCGACGCATCGCGCGGCAGTGGAAGGGCTCGTGTTCAATCACGAGCGCGTGGTCAAAGGGGAGAGCAAGACGATCCGCGTCGAGTTCGGCGCCAAACGAACCGACGTCCTCTTCAAAGCGCTGGAGACCGCCAAGAAGCAACCGCTGGCCCGATTGTTGGCGGCATTGAACATCCGCCACGTCGGGGGCGCCACCGCCGAACTGCTGGCGGAGCATTTCGAAACCCTGGAGAGAATCGCTGACGCCACAGAAGACGAGTTGACCGAGATAGAGGGCGTGGGCACGGAAGTGGCCGGTAGCATCCGGAAGTTCTTCGCGAGCAAGGAGGGCCGCGGGCTCATCAATCGTCTGGCCGGTGCAGGCGTGAACATGCGTCAACCCCAAAAGAAGGTGGCCAGGGACGGCCCGTTCGCCGGCCTGACGGTCGTCGTCACCGGCACGCTGGAAAGCCTGGGCCGCAAAGAGGCGGAAGACCTCATCAAATCGCTGGGAGGAAAGGCCGCCGGCTCCGTCAGCAAGAAAACCAGCCTCGTGGTGGTCGGCGATTCTCCCGGCTCAAAAGCGGAAAAGGCCCGCTCGCTGGGCGTGGAGACCATCAACGAGGCCGAATTCCTGCGTCGGGCCGGGCGTAGGTAGAGCGCAGTACCGTGACACAGCCCAATGCCCAATCCCCTCGCTCGCACGATGCGCGGTACGTTGCCGACGTGCAGCGCGTGACGTGGGGCGGGCTGGCGTCCAACGTGGCGCTGGCGGGCGTGAAGATCGCGGGCGGGCTGCTAGGTTCCAGCCAGGCCGTCGTGGCCGACGCCGTGCATACCCTCTCCGACAGCAGCACGGACCTGGCCATTCTGATCGGCGTGCGCTACTGGTCCAAGCCGCCCGACGCCGGGCATCCGCACGGGCACCGGCGGATCGAGACCGTGGTGACCACGGGCATTGCGCTTATTCTGGTGATCGTGGCGGCGGGGCTGATCTACAACGCCCTGAACACCCTGCGTGAGCATCATGGCCAGCCGCCGGGCGGCATCGCCCTGGCCGCCGCCCTGCTGTCTATCGGGATCAAGGAAGCCCTGTACCGCTGGACGGCCGTGGTGGGCCGGCGGCACAAGTCCTCGGCCCTGATCGCCAACGCCTGGCACCACCGCAGCGATGCGTTGAGCTCCATTCCGGCCGCCCTGGCGGTGGGTGTGGCCGCACTGAAGCCGGGTTGGGCTTTCGTCGACCACGTGGGGGCCGTGATGGTGTCACTCTTCGTGCTCCATGCCGCCTGGAAGATCGGCAAACCCGCCCTAGGCCAACTGGTGGACGCCGGGGCGCCGCAGGCGGATCGCGAGCACATCGAGCGGCTGGTGCGGTCCGTGCCCGGCGTTCGGGACGTGGAATCGCTACGCACGCGCTATGTCGGTTCCGGGCTCCAGGTAGATCTGCATCTGCAGGTGGACGGCGGTCTGACCGTGCGGGAAGGCCACGCCATCGCCGGCCGTGTCAAGCACCACTTGATCGACCACGGCCCGGACGTGGTGGACGTGGTGGTCCACGTGGAGCCGTACGGCGAGCACATGCAGCGCCGTGAGCCGGAAACGTAGACGGGGCCGCCGTTGCCAGCTCGATCCCGGGGCCGAGGGATCGGCCCAGCGTTCCAGTGAACTTGCCCCCGATCCGGGGCGGCGAGACCCGGCCGCGGAGTCACTCGCGCGGCGGGTCGGGACGGGCGCCGTCCAGCACCTCCCGGACGCGGCGCAGCAGGGCCCGCCGGCTGAACGGCTTGGCGAGGAACTCCACGTTGTCGTCCAGCACGCCGTGGTGGGCGATGATGTCCGCGGTGTAGCCGGAGATGAACAGCGTCCTGAGGTCCGGCCGCTGCTCGAGAAGCGTTTCGGTGAGGCGCCGGCCGTTGATGTCAGGCATAATAACGTCGGTGATCAGAAGGTGGATGGTCCCGTCATACGTGACGGACCGTCGCAGCGCGTCCTCGCCGTCCGCGGCGGTCACCACCGTGTAGCCCTCGCGCCGCAGGATCTGGGCCACGAGCTTTCGCACGGCGTCGTCATCCTCGCAGACCAGGATCGTCTCGGCCCCACCACCGGCGGGCGACTCCGCCGCCAGGGCCGAACCCGGCGTCTCCGCGACCAGCGTCGTGAGCGCCGGCAGATAGACCCGGAACGTGGAGCCGCGGCTGACCTCACTGTAGACGCCGATGTGCCCGCCCGCCTGGGTCACGATGCCGTAGACCGTGGCCAGGCCCAGCCCGGTGCCCTGTCCGACCGGCTTGGTCGTGAAGAAGGGCTCGAAGATCCGTTCCATGGTCGCCCGGGTCATTCCCTCGCCGGTGTCGCTGACGGCCAGCAGCACGTGCGGCCCGGGACGGGCGTCCGCGTGGGCATCCGCATACGTTTCATCCAGGATCTCGTTGCTGGTTTCGATGACGATGCGTCCGCCGTCGGGCATCGCGTCGCGTGCGTTGACCACCAGGTTGACGATGACCTGCTCCATCTGGCCGCCGTCGGCCCAGACAGGCAGCAGGTCGGGGGCCGGCCGCAGATCCAGCCGCACGTTTTCCGTCAGAAGCCGTTGCAGCATCTTGACCGCGTCGTCCAGCGTCTGGTTCAGGTGGAGCGGCTCCGGCTGGGCGACACCGCGGCGGCTGAACAGCAGCAACTGGCGCGTCAGGTCGGCGGCCCGCAAGGCGCCGCGCTCCACCTCCCGAAGCCCGACCATGGGCGCCTCGTCGGCCGGCAGCTTGTGAGCCAGGGTCTGTTGCACCAGGTCCACGTTGCCGAGAATGGCGGTGAGGATGTTGTTGAAATCGTGGGCGACGCCGCCGGCGAGCTGCCCGACGGCCTCCATCTTCTGCGATTGCCGCAATTGACGCTCCAGCCTGGCGCGTTCCTCTTCGGCCGCCTTCCGTTCCGTCACGTCGCGGCAGACGGCGAAGATCCGTTGTTGCTCGAGAAGCGGATACGAGTTCCAGGACAGCCACCGGTACGTGCCGTCCTTGCAGCGATACCGGTTCTCGAACGACCGCACCTCCTGCCCCTGCCGCAGGCACTCGCCGGCGGCGACGGTGGCGGCCACGTCGTCCGGATGGACCAGATCGAGGTAGGGCGGCCCCATCAGTTCCTCCACGCTCCACCCCAGCGCGCGCGCCCACGCCGGGTTGAGCTGCTTGAACCGCCCGTCGAAGCCGGCGATGCAGAGCATGTCGAGCGAGAGATTGAACAGGCGGTCGCGCTCCTCCTCCGCCCGCTTGCGCTCGGTGACGTCGATCCCGACTCCCATCATGAACGGGCCGTCCGGCGTCATGAGCCGGGTAATACTGATGAGATAAGGGACAAAACACCCCTGCTTGTTAACCAGGGTGGTTTCAAACGATCCGCTGACACCGGTATCCAGTACCGATTTGACAAACGCCAGACCGGCTGCCGCCTCCTCCGGCGTTTCGTGCCAGTCTGGAATGTACCAGTCGCGAAGCTCATCGGCGGTGAACCCCATCACGGTCTCGTGGGCCTTGTTCCAGCGCTTCAAGTGGCAGGTCGAATCATACAAGAAGAAGATCCCAGGCAGGCTTTCCAACAGCTTTTCCGTGAACTCCTTCTCTCGCAACAGCTCCGCTTCGGCCTGCTTGCGCTCGGTGATGTCGCGTTCAATGGCCAGGATGCAGTCCCTGCCGGCGATGGTCCCGCGGCACAGTTGCACCTCGCTCCAGAACAGGTGCCCGTCCTTGTGCCGGCAATGCCACTCGGCCAACTGGGGCTCCCCCGCCGCAGCCTTGTCGAGCAGTTTTCCGGCCGTCTCCTGGGTAAAGGGATGCACACCCGAGCTGATGTCCCCCACGTTCAGGGCCTGGACTTCCTCGACCGAGTAGCCGAAGAGACGCATCACGCTGTCGTTGACGTCAATGAACTCCCGGGTCTCCAGGTCATGCACCCAGATGGCATCACGAACCGTGTTGAAAATCGAGCGGTAGGTGGCCTCGGACAGCCTGAGCGCCTCCTCGGCCCGCTTGCGCTCGGTGATGTCCTGAACCATGCCGACGGATCGAATGATGACGCCCGCCGCGTCGCGTTCGTGGATGCACTGTTCATGCACGTAACGAACCTCTCCCGTGTCTCTGCGAACCACTCGGTGGTCGATTTCGTACCCGTCCCTCCCCTCTCGCAACGAACCGGAGTACGCATCGTCCACGGCCGCCCGGTCATCCGGATGCACGGCATCGAGGAAGGCCTCGTATGTGGCGGCGAACTCATTCGGCTGGGATCCGAAGATGCGGTAGACCTCGTCCGACCAGGTCAACCGGTTTGACGTCACATCCAGTTCCCAGCTTCCCAGGCGGGCGATCTGCTGCGATCGAACCAGCAGGGCCTCGCTCTCCCGCAACCGCTCCTCCGCCCGCTTGCGTTCGGTGATGTCGACGGCCACTTCCAGGCGCAGCATGCGGCCGTCGGGCCAGGGAATCGCCTTGTCGATGCACTTGTACGCGCGGCGGCTCACGTCGTTCCGGAATTCCCAGACATACGAGCGGCCGGCGTACTCGCCGAAGATTCTGTCGTTCGTGCAGAACGGGCAGGGTTCGTTTCTCCGTTGAAGGTACTCGTAGCACTTCCGCCCGGCGCACGCGCCGAATGACTCCTCCAACATGCGATTGACGTAGACCATCTCATAGGTCACCGGGTCGGCCACATACACGGGTTCGTCAATGCCGTTGAGGATGGCCAGGAATTCATCGTGGCGCTGGCGGGCCAGCGCCTCCGCCCGCTTGCGTTCGGTGATGTCCTGAACGGTCACGACGAAGCCCGCCGCGGGTTCATCGAGTCGCAGGGGGGCACTGGTGAGGCTCACGTCCACCGCGGCGCCGTCCTTGCGGCGCAGTCGGGACTCGATGTGGGCGTGCCTGGCCGCGGGCGACGGCTCGTACAACTCGCGGCCGACCTCCTCGAACTCCTCCTGCGTGAAGTACAGGTGGCGTGCGGACTTGCCGACGAGCTCGGCCTGACTGTACCCCAGCAAATCGCACAGAAACTCATTCACGCTGACCGTCGTGCGATCCTGTACGAAGATGATGCCGATCGGCGCCGCCCGAAACAGACCGCGGAGCCGCGATTCACTGTCCTTCAGCTCACGCTCAGCCCGCCGGTACTCAGTAACCTCAAACGCAATTTCGATGACGCCCGAGACCTCGCCCTGATCGCCGAAGACGGGAGCGGCGTGCAGCTCCCAGATCTTCCCGTTCGGCGTATCGCGCTCTCCGGATTCCGGCTTGCCGGACGCGAAACTGCGCAGCACGGGACACCCTTCGCACGGTTCGGACAGGTCGTGCCGGCAACGGTAACAGTACTGTCCAAGCATATCGCTGGACTCGAAGCCCAGGCTCGTGTTCTTTGTATACTCGTTGGCCCAGACGATCTTCATGTCCGGGGAAATCAGCACCAACGAGCCGGGAATGGCGCCCAGAATCGACTGGAACTCCTGCGACAGGTCGCGGAACTTCCGCTCACTCTCCCGCAGCTCGTTCTCCGTCCGCTTGCGTTCGGTGACGTCGCGCACCACGGCCAGCAGGGCCAGGCCCGTGCCCAGCGGCACGCGCGTCAGGACCACGTCGGTGTCAAAAACCGTTCCGTCCAGCCGCCGGTGGCGCCACTCGAAAGACACCATGCCGGCATCCATCGCCTCCCTCACGCGAGCCGGACCGGCTTCCAGCGACGGGGAGCCGTCCGCCTGTTGCGGGGCCCAGAAGTGGGAAACGGGCAATTCGCGGATCTGCTCGCCGGTGGCGCCGAACATCTCCAGAGCACGCGGGTTGCTTTCGACGACGTGCAGCCGGTCGTTGTCGACACCCAGCACGAACGTGGCGTCGCCCGCCGACTCGAACAGCGCGCGGTATTTTGTCTCGCTCTCGCGCAGCTTTTCCTCCGCGCGCTTGCGCTGCACGATCCGCCACATGCCGCTCATCAGCAGCGTCAGTTGACGCACGTCCGACTCATCGTAATCCGACTCCTTGTTGCCGACGCCGGCCACGATCACGATGCGGTCGCCGTCAAAGACCGGAACGTTCATGTGCCGGTGCACCGTGACGTGCCCGGCCGGCGTGCCCTTCTTCCACGGATTGGGCGCGGCGTAATCATTCGTGATGACCGGGCGACGCTGCCGGACCGCCTCGCCCCACAGCCCGGTCTCGGCGACGAGGTACTCCACCGGCCGGTCCTGGACCGCGCACGCGGCCATGGCGTCCTTCGACCACGCGAACATCGTCAGCACGCTCTCGTCTTCATTGGCAAACGCGATGTAGCCGATCCGGCTTCGGGTCAGCCGCACCGCCTCCTCCATCGCAAACTCGGCAATGTCCTTGAGTGTCGCATCCGTCATCTGATTCAGGTGCAGCAGCGCTTCCAGCCGGGATTCGTTGAGTTGAATCGCGGCTTCGGCCCACTGGCGCTGGGTGACGTCCTCGTAGAAGCCCACGACCCCGCAAACCCGACCATCCTCCGCCCGCAGGGGAACCTTGGTCGTATCCACCCACAGGCGCCGCCCGTCGGCCTGCTGCAGCGGCTCGACGATGTTCCGGCGGGGCCGGCCGGACTCGATTACCGCGCGGTCGTCCGCCCGGTAGGCCTCCGCCTCCGCCCGCGGCCAGGGCAGGTCGAAATCCGTCTTGCCCACGATCTCCGCAGCGCTGCCCAGGCCCGCGGCCCGCGCGAACTCCTCGTTGCAGCCCAGGTACACGCCCTGACAGTCTTTCCAGAACACCGAGTGGGGAACCGCACCAAGAATCTGAGCGACGATCCCATGGCACGGAGACTCAACCGGCGGAAGCAGCTTCCCCGCGCCCCCCGACATCACCGAGGTTCGGCCGGAAACGTGACCCGAAGCGTCACCGTTTGGAGCCATACTCACACCTCATTCGCGCAGATGCCAAAGCCCGCGGCGTACCGGGTCCCGGTCCGACGGAAACAGCGGGGCGACGCGTGGCACACACATGACGTGATCTATGGCCGCGCGGTGCCCGGTGGTGCGCAGCCTGCCCACCCAAGCCGCATTATAGGGCCCTGTCGCTACCGAGAACATCGGCAGTTCCCGGCTCCCGACTACCCCCGGAACAGCGACGATGCAGGCACCACGGACAGACTTGTCTTCGCCAGGCAGAAGTTACCCAACCGGACCACTGGGCGTTCCCGCCACGGCGGGCTGCCTTACGGCACCCCGGGCGGTGTTCGAAGGAACGGGAAGGTTGTGGCCGCCGCTCCGGAACAGCGGCGGCGACCCGGCTCGACGCCGGGGACGCCGGCCGGCCGAGGCCGGACTCCTCGGGCCCGCCCCGCGTGCGGGGCGCCCCGGTCCGGACCCCATTCGTCAGGCCAGCACGATCTTCTGCCGGTTCTGCCTGATGTTCCGGGTGGCGTTGCGGGTATCCACGACCAGCCGCGCGTTGCGAACAATCATCCGGTAGTCGTAGCAACTGTGGTCGGTGGAAATCAGCACGCAGTCGTACTTGCGAAGCATGGTGGCCGACAGCGGCTTACTGCGCATGCCCAGGTTGTGCTCGCGCTGCTTGTGCGTGGCGGGGATATAGGGATCGTTGTAGTCCACTTTGGCTCCGCGTTCCTTCAGCAGCTCAATCAGCGCGATGGAGGGAGATTCCCGCAAGTCGTCGATGTCTTTTTTGTAGGCCAGACCCAGCACCAGCACTTTTGAGCCGTTGAGGCTTTTGCGCACCCGGTTGAGCCCCTCCGCCACCTTGCCCACGACGTATTCCGGCATGGAGGTGTTGATTTCCCCGGCCAGCTCAATGAAGCGCGTGGGGCTGTCATACTCCCGCGCCTTCCAGGTCAGGTAGAACGGGTCGATGGGGATGCAGTGCCCGCCCAGCCCCGGGCCGGGATAGAACGGCTGGAAGCCGAACGGCTTGGTGCTGGCCGCCTCGATCACCTCCCACACGTTGATGCCCATCCGGTTGAACAGCACCTTGAGCTCGTTGATCATGGCGATGTTCACGCACCGGTACACGTTCTCCAGAATCTTGGCCGACTCCGCCACCTCGCAACTGGAGACGGAAACGGCCTTGGCGATGGCCGCCGCGTACAACGCCGCGGACAGCCGCCGGCTTCTGGGCCCCAGGCCGCCGACCACCTTGGGAATGGTCTCGGTGGTGTAGTCCTTGCGGCCGGGGTCCTCGCGTTCCGGGGAAAAGGCCAAAAAGAAGTCTCGCTCGGCCCTCAGGCCGGTGCGTTCCAGGATGGGCTTGCACACCTCGCGGGTGGTGCCGGGATAGGTGGTGCTTTCCAGCACGATCAGTTGCCCCTTCCGCAGCACGGTCGCCAGCATTTCCGTCGTGCTGACCACGTACGTCATGTCCGGCTCGCGCATTTTGGTCAGCGGAGTGGGCACGCAGATCAGAATGGCGTCGGCCTTCTTCAGCTCGTTCGGATCGGTGGTGGCGCGGAACTGCTTCCTCTTCACCACGTCCGAGATGGTTTCGGAGGAGATGTGCTTGATGTAACTCCTGCCCGCGTTGAGGGCCCGGACCTTTTTGGCGTCAATGTCATATCCCAGGCACTTGAACCCCGCCGCGCAGAACGTCCGCACCAGCGGCAGCCCGACGTAGCCCATGCCCACCACGCCCACCAGGGCCTTTCGCTTTTCGATTTTCCGAAGCAGTTCCTTTTCGACCACAGTGTTCACTCCCGGCGTCATTCGTTCGGTTGTTCAACACGCGCCTGTCGGCGGGCGGACATGATAGGGCATCGGCAAACCACCGCAAGCCCATGGGGTCCGGCTCCCCCCCGCTGCGACAGGGCGGATCAGACGATGGAGCGCAGCTACCGATCACCCGCACCCCGGTCCCGCTCTTTTCTGCGTTTTTGCGTTTTTGCGTTTCGAGACGTCCGCCTAATCCTCCGGCTCCAGGATGGACATGAACGCCTCCTGCGGAATGGCCACGGAGCCGACCTGTTTCATCCGCTTCTTGCCTTCCTTCTGTTTCTCCAGCAGTTTGCGTTTGCGGGTGATGTCGCCGCCGTAGCACTTGGCGGTCACGTGCTTGCGGAAGGCCTTGATCGTCTCCCGGGCGATGATCTTGCCGCCGATGGCCGCCTGCAGCGGAATCTCGAACTGGTGCCGGTCGATCTCCTTCTTCAGCCGCACCAGCAGCCTCCGTCCCCGGTTGGCCGCCTTGTCGCGGTGCACGATGACCGACAGCGCATCCACCGGCACACCGTTGACCAGGATGTCCAGCTTCACGAGCTGCCCGGTCCGGAAGCCCTCGACCTCGTAATCCACCGTGCCGTAGCCCCGCGTCAGGCTTTTGAGCTTGTCGTAGAAGTCGTAGATGATCTCTCCCAGCGGAAACGCAAAGGTCAGCATGACGCGCGTCGGGGAGAGGTACTCCGTCTTCTTGTGAGTCCCCCGCCGGTCCAGCGAAAGCTGCATGAGGGACCCGATGCAGTCCGCCGGAATGATCACCGCCGCCCGCACCATCGGCTCGCGAATCTCCTCCACCTTGGACAGGTCGGGCAAATCCGCCGGCGATTCGATCCGCTGTGTGCTGCCGTCCCGCAACGCCACCTCGTACGTCACGGTGGGGGCGGTCTGTACCACGTTCACGTTGCCTTCCCGCTCCAGCCGCTCCTGGATGATCCGCATGTGCAGCAGCCCCAGGAACCCGCAGCGGAATCCGATGCCCAAGGCGTCGGATGTGGCCGGCTCGTACGTGAACGAACAGTCGTTCAGCCACAGCTTCTCCATGGCCTCCCGCAGGTCCGGCGTCTCCGTCCCCACGCCCGGGTAGAAGTCGCAGAACACCATCTGCTGCGGCGGCTGGTAGCCCGGCAGCGCCGTCGCCGCCGACCGCTGCGCGTCGGTCACCGTGTCTCCGATCCGCACGTCGGCAATCGTTTTGATGCCGGCCACCATGTATCCCACGTCACCCGCGGACAACTCGGCGATGGGCGTGGGCCGCGGCTGGTACCGCCCGACCTCCGTGACCACGTGTACCCGTCCCTGGGCCATCAGGAGTATCTTCTGCCCCTTGCGGATTCGGCCGTCTTTGACGCGGACGTGGCAGATCACCCCGCGGTGCGGATCACTCTTGGCGTCATAGATCAGGGCCTTCAGCGGCGCGTCCAGGTCTCCCTGGGGCGGCGGCACCCGCTCCACGATGGTCTGGAGCAACGGGTCGATGCCCTGGCCCGTCTTGGCCGACGTGAAGACGGCCTGGTCTGCGTCCAGCCCCAGCACGTGTTCGAGTTCCAGGGCGCAGTCTTCCGGGCGGGCCCCGGGAAGGTCAATCTTGTTGATCACCGGGATCATCTCGACGTTGGCCTCCAGGGCCAGGTAGGCGTTGGCCACCGTCTGGGCCTGCACCCCCTGGGAGGCGTCCACGAGCAGCAGGACCCCCTCGCAGGCCGCCAGGGCCCGCGACACCTCGTAGTGGAAATCCACGTGCCCGGGGGTGTCCAACAGGTTCAGCCGGTACGTCTGCCCGTCCAGCGTATACGGCAGGGTGGCCCGGTTCGCCTTGATGGTGATACCCATCTCGCGTTCCAGGTCCATGTCGTCCAGGAACTGCTCGCGCATCTCCCGTTTGGACACGACCCCCGTGTGCTCCAGCAGGCGGTCGGCCAGGGTACTCTTGCCGTGGTCGATATGGGCCACGATCCCGAAGTTGCGTATCCGGCTCAGGTCAGACATCCAAACCCCTTCGCTTGGTCGGCAGACAGACCCCTCATTATACTCGATTGTCCGCTGCTGCGAATGCCCCCGGCTCCCTTCCTTCCGCCGCCCGTCGGGACGCCATTCGTCGGAGCCGGGCGGGGTAAAAAACGCAGCGTCGCGTGGCGGTCGAGTTGACGCACCACGCGACGCTCGCTTCCCCACCTGATGAGTCAGGTGTGAGCCGGGCTATGCCCGGCCGGCCTCATCCTCCTCCTAAAACGCCTGCTGGTACAACGCGAAGTCGTCCAGGTCGCAATCGTTGTCGTCATCCATGTCGGCCAGACCGCAGCACGCCGGCATCGGCGCCCCCGGACCGGCGAGGCACGCCTCGAAGGCCGGGTAGTCGGCGAGGTCCACCGTGCCGTCCCCGTTCATGTCGCCCTTGGCGTCGCAATCATCGGGGATGTCGTTGAGGTTGCAGTCATTGCTCAACGGCGCCGTGCCCGGCGGAAGGATGGTCACGTCGTCGATCACGCCCAGGTCAGCGTCGAAGCCCGTGTACTGGAACCCGATGCGGAACGGCGAGCCGTCCGCCACCGTGCTCAGGTCGTAGGTGAATTCCTTCCACGTGGTATAGGAATCCGTCCACAGGGCATTCAGGTTGCCCAGGTACACGTCGTCGCCGCCGCCGATGGCGCCGACGACGTACCAGACGTCGATGTCGTAATCGTCACACCAGGCCTGGCCGAAGCACCCGATGGACCAGACGCTGAGGATACCGTCACTCAGAGTCAGCTCCGGCGTCACCAGGTAGCTGTCGGCGTCGTAGTCCGCGCTCCACGGATGAACGGCGCTCTGCGCTCCGGTCTGCACGTAGTCCAGGTTCGTCGAGACGATCCACGGCCCGTTGATTTCCAGGGCCGTGTTCTCCCAGCCGGCCGGCGGGAACGTGCCCTCGAAGCTCTCGCTGAAGTACGCAATCGGGTCACCCAACTCGCACTCGTCCGGAATGCCGTTCGGCTGGCAGTCCTCGCTGCCGCCGCCGGGCGCCACGTCGCACGAGTCCGGAATGCCGTTGGGCTGGCAGTCCGGGGCGCCGAGAGCGATCTCGCAGGCGTCCGGATTGCCGTCGTTGTCGCAGTCCGGCCCGCACACGGTGTTGTCGCCGAGGTACAGGCCGCCGCCGCCTTCACATGTAAGCTGATCCAGAATCGAGCAGGCGTCGTTCGCGCAGCAGGCCCCGGTCGGGCACGGCGCGGCCGACAGGTCGAACGACGGGATGCAGTTCGGGGCCGGATACGTGTCGACCATGATGTAGTACGTCCCCGCCGTCAGGCTCGCGCGGAACCCGTGCGGCGTGCCACTGGACATCGTGCTCTTGTAGAGGCAGTCCGTCAGGCCGACATCCAGCGGGCAGACGTCGTCGATGGCGATGCCGGTCCACGTGGTGCCCTTGGGATCCAAAAGCACGTCGTAGCAGCCGTCGGCGGTGACTGTCCATTCGTAGATCATGTCCTCACCGCCGTCGTAGGAGCCCAGGCAGGTGTCGGCGTAGCTGTTCAACCGGCCGCAGGTCGAGTCGTCCAGCACGCTGAACGCATCCGTCACCGGCGTCGGGTTGGTGCAGTCCACCGGAGGCATCGGACAGACCGTCGTCGCGCACTCGGTGCCGAGTCCCTGCCAGGTCCCGCCCGCCCCGACGCAGTCCGCCTCCGTTCCATCCGTACACGAGCCGTCGTCATAGCAGCAGGCGCCGGTGCAGATCGTGGTCGCGCACTCGGTGCCCTGACCCTCGAACGAGTAATAATCCGGGTCCGCCAGGCAGACCGCCTCGGTCAGGTCTTCACACGTGCCGTCCGTCTTGCAGCACGCGCCCGTGCAGACGGTGGTCGCGCACTCGGTGCCCAGGCCCTCGAACGAGTGGTAGTTCGGGTCGGCCAGGCATTCGGCCTCCGTCAGGTCCTCGCACGTGCCGTCCAGCTTGCAGCACGCGCCATGCGTCGGGCACGGTACGGCCGTCAGGTCGAACGACGGGATGCAGGCCGGAGACGGCCACGTATCCACCATGATGTAGTACGTCCCGGCCGTCAGGACTGCGCGGAACCCGTGCGGCGTACTGCCCGACATCGTGCTCTTGTAGAGACAGTCGTCGGGGCCGGCGTCCAGCGGGCAGACGCTGTCGAGGGCCACGCCGGTATACGTGGTCCCCTTCGGATCGAGAAGTACGTCGTAACAGCCGTCGACGGTGACCGTCCACTCGTAGAGCATGTCCTCACCGCCGTCGTAGTAGCCCAGACAGGTGTCGGCGTAGAAGTTCCCCCGGTTGCAGGTCGTGTCGTCCAGCACGCTGAACGCATCCGTCAGCGGCGTCGGGTTGGTGCAGTCCACCGGGTCCAGCGGGCAGGTCGTCGTCGCACAGTCCGTGCCGATTCCCGTCCAGAACCCGCCGGCTGCAATGCAGTCCGCCTGCGATCCGTCCGTGCATGCGCCACCGACGTAGCAGCAGGCGCCCGTGCAGACGGTCGTCGCGCACTCGCTGCCCTGCCCCGCGAACGCCAGGTAATCCGGTTCCGCCAGGCAGACCGCCTCCGTCAGGTCGTCACACGTGCCGTCCGTCTTGCAGCACGCGCCCGTGCAGACGGTGGTGGCGCATTCGGTGCCCAGACCCTCGAACGAATGGTAGTTCGGGTCGGCCAGGCAGTCGCCCTCCGTCAGGTCCTCGCACGTGCCGTCCAGCTTGCAGCACGCGCCCAGGACCGGGCACGGCGTGGCCGTCAGGTCGAACGCCGGGATGCAGTTCGGCGACGGATACGTATCCACCATGATGTAGTACGTTCCCGCCGTCAGGTTCGCGCGGAACCCGTGCGCCGCGCCGCCGGAGGTCGTGCTCTTGTAGAGGCAGTCATCGGCCCCGACATCCAGCGGGCAGACATCGTCGAGGGCCACGCCGGTCCACGTGGTGCCCTTGGGATCCAAAAGGACGTCGTAACAGCCGTCGACGGTGATCGTCCATTCGTAGATCATGTCCTCACCACCGTCGTAGGAGCCCAGGCACGTGTCGGCGTAGCTGTTCTGCCGACCGCAAGTCGAGTCGTCCAGCACGCTGAACGCATCGGTCACCGGCGTCGGGTTGGTGCAGTCCACCGGAGGCAGCGGGCACGACGTCGTCGCGCAATCCGTGCCGATGCCCTGCCAGGTCCCACCGGCCGCAACGCAGTCCGCCTGCGATCCGTCCGTGCAGGAACCGTCGTAGTAGCAGCAGGCGCCGGTGCAGTCTGTGCTCGCGCACTCGGTTCCCAGCCCGGCAAACACCAGGTAATCCGGGTCGGCCAGGCAGCCGGCCTCCGTCAGGTCCTCGCACGTGCCGTCCGTCTTGCAGCAGGCGCCCAGGGTCGGGCACGGCACGGCCGTCAGGTCGAACGACGGGATGCAGTTCGGGGCCGGATACGTGTCGACCATGATGTAGTACGTCCCCGCCGTCAGGTTCGCGCGGAACCCGTGCGGCGTGCTGCTGAAATTCGTGCTCTTGTAGAGGCAGTCCGTCAGGCCGACATCCAGCGGACAGACGTCGTCGAGGGCCACGCCGGTATACGTGGTCCCCTTCGGATCCAGAAGCACGTCGTAGCAGCCGTCGGCGGTGACCGTCCACTCGTAGATCATGTCCTCACCGCCGTCGTAGGAGCCCAGGCAGGTGTCGGCGTAGCTGTTCAACCGGCCGCAGGTCGAGTCGTCCAGCACGCTGAACGCATCGGTCACCGGCGTCGGGTTGGTGCAATCCACCGGGGGTAGCGGACAGATCGTCGTCGCGCACTCCGTGCCGTCACCCTGGTAATTCCCGTTGGTGTACGTCGCGGCGCACTCGGCCGCGTCGGCCACGTCCGTGCAATCACCCGTGTCGCCATCGCAGCACGCGCCGCCGGCCGGGCACTCCGTGATGGTCAGCGTGAAGTTCGACAGGCAGGTCGGAGAGGGCCACGTATCAACCATCATGTAATACGTCCCAGCCGTCAGCGTCAGATTCTGAATCGTCGCCGTCGTGCCGCCGCCACTCGATCCAAAGCCCAGACATGTGCCCGCCGGGAGCGGGCACGCCGCCGCCACGCCCACACCGAGGTAGGTCTGCGTGGCCTGCACCGTGATGTTAAGGCAAGTGTCTGCGGTGACGTTCAGTTCATAGATGATGTCCTCGCCACCGTCGTAGTAGCCCATGCAGGTGTCGGCGTAGTTGTTCCCCCGGCCGCATGTGGTTTGACCCGCGTCCGTGTAGGGCAGCGCCGCCGGAATGCTGATGAGCAGCGGGTCCGTGCAGTCGTCACCCGTGGCGCGCAGGCCGCCCTCCGGGGCCAGCGGCACGAACGAGATTTCGTGCTTGATCTCCATCTCCTCCGCCATCAGTCGATCGACGACGTACGGATTGTCCACCCCGGGCGACGCCCACACGGTGGCCGTACACAGCACCGCCATGCCCCCTAGAATCAATCTGCTTCGCATCACTGGCACCTCCTCCAAAGTCCGTCAGGAATGAAAACCGGCCCCGACCGCCGCAGACCGATCGTCCGCGGCCGCCAGGACCGATACCGTTCAACGCAGAAGAACACCGACCGCCGGCATCCGGCGCCGCATCGGGCGAACGGGTGCGGGGACGGGAGACAACGCGGGTCTTCAGCCGAAATGACGTTGGTTCGGGGGCTGCCCGGCCGCGATGCCCCGATCGACATCGGCCGGCGAGTACAGAAAGGTCGGAGGTTTCCGCGAGACGAGTTCCCCGTCCGTGACGCCATCCGCTACTTTCCCCGTCGAAGAAACAGATGCACCCGACCGCGCCGCGCCTCCGACGTACGGAAGCCGGCACGCGACCGGCGTGCTTCTCTCATCTGTTCCCTCCGGTGAAGGGACGCCTGGAGAAAGAACGACACCGTCTTTCGCCGAAGGCGTAGTACCCGTCACCCCCAAGGTCCCAGCGCGAATGGATCCCGCACCGAAACGCGACTCTGACGCGTTCCTTCGCGGAAACTCTGCGAACCAACGACGAGAACCGCCCTCCGCAGCGCCGGCACGCCGAAGGCGGCAACCCGCCGCCTCCGCATTCCGCCTCGCCGCCGGTGGTGCTGCACGCACAAGCGACTCTGCATCCGTATTGGGCGAATCCCTGGTCCGGACGCCAAACACATGCACCGTGCGTCCGGCGAACCCCAGTATAGTCGCTATGCACGTCGGGACGCAATAACTGAACTGGCCCAATAACCTGTAAGCACCACTGAAACTGCGTTTCACATCCCCGGCCACCGCCTGCGGTTCCGGCCTGCGGGCCAGTCTCCAGCGGCGTGACTCCCCGACCGGCAGCAGGCGGATGTTCAAGTCCGATAACGAGTTGCGACACTCTGTTCCAAAGTGAGGCCCACCACTGGTCGACAACACCGGATGACGGTCGAATCCGGACCGTCCGTCGGGGCGTGCCGCCGGCACCCCCCGCCGTCGGGACCGGGACGAACGCCGAGACCCTGCATGAACCACGGCCACCACCAGCCCGACCGACGCGCCTCCTGCCGCACCCCGCACGCAGGACGCGTCTGGTGGCTCGGCGAAGGCCAGGAGAATTTCCGAGCCGCCTGGACCACGGACCGCTCAACCGGCGGTCTGGCGTTTGTGACCGCGGCCGGGATCCCGGTGCTCGCCGGCCAGACCCTCTTCCTGAGCCGGGTCCATCCCCGCAGGCACCCCGCCGCATGTGAAACGCTGCGCGTTTGTCGCGTGGAGCCGTATGGAGGATCGCTGGATCTGGTGGCGTGCGCCCGGCCGGCCTGATCGGCTTCTCACGTCTTGCGGCGCGGACGGACTTGCGGCGTGGCTTGGCGCTCGCCGACTCCCGCGATACGCTCCCGTCTGATCCGTGCCGCGCGCCGATTCGTTTGGCGTGCAAAGCGCCCGGCCGAGATCCCAAACACACGCATGAGCAGCCACCGATCATTCTGCGGCGTAGACTACGGCACGAAGCGCATCGGCCTGGCGATCAGCAACGCGGAAGGGACGATCGCCTCGCCGCTGGCCGCGGTGGATGCGGCCGGACCGCCGGATGAGGTCGTGCGCCGAGTGACAGACGCTGTCACGGACTACGACGTGAAGGGCTGGGTCGTGGGCCTGCCGCTGAACATGGACGGCACCGAGGGACCGCAGGCCCGGCTCGTCCGCACGTTCGGCGAGCGGCTCGCCGCGCACACGCGCCAGCCGGTCCACTACTGGGACGAGCGGCTCTCCTCCGACGCCGCCGATTCGCTGATGGCCCGCTCCAGTTTGACGCACAAGAAGAAGAAAGCCCGCCGCGACGCCCTGGCCGCCCAGGTCATCCTGCAATCCTTCCTCGACGCCCAATCGGGCGGTTGACGCGATTCGCGTGGCGCGCTGCCACGCAGGCCATCATACCCGCCGTTCGCTCCGCGCACGGCCCGGCGAGCCCCTTCTCGCGGTCCATCTGCCATTCGCCATTTGCCATTTGACATTCGTCATTCCCCCTCATCCCGCCATCGCCCGGGATTCCACCCAGAGCAGGTCTTGCTGATCGCGGGGCAGGGCGGCGAAAAGCGTGCGGACCAGGTCCCTGGCGCGGCGCCCGCTGGCTTCCAGCAGGCGGGTGACCATCCGGCGGCGGGTTTCGGGGGAGCCGCAATCGAAGACGGCCACGAATCGCTGCTCGGCCAGTTCCGCCAGGGCCAGGTGCAGGGCGTCGTCGATCGGCGTGTCCATGCCTTCTTCGCTGCCCCGCGCCACCTCGCGCAGCCGCTGGACCTGCGGGTCGTGGCCAAGCACATCCGCGATTCGCTCCCGCAGCCGTTGTTCGTACTGCAGGATGCGGGCGCCGGACGAATTCGTCTCGCGGGCGATCTTGCGAAGCGAACGACGGTGCTCCTCCGCCGGCACGAGCAGCCTGTGGACGGCCAGCCGCTCCAGCACGTCACGGCGGTCCGACCGGCGGCCGCGTTCCTGCGCCTCCGCCTCCACCGCCGCCCACACCGCGCGTTCGTACTTGGCCCGCAGCCGGTCGCCTACGGTCTCCCGCTTTGGTTGTGGAACCACCGAATCGCCGGCAGAGGGCGATGCCGGCGGCTCCTCCACGAGTGCTCTCGCCCCGGGGATGACCCGGCCGCACTCTCCCCGCCGCACCGCCCGCACCACGCCGTGCGGCACGTGCATCGGCAGGCCGTGAGACAGGCGTATCCGGTTGACCGCGGTTTGGATGCGCGGCAGGGCAAAGGCGACGAACGGAATGCCCCGTTCGGGCCTGAATCGCTGGACCGCCTCGATGAGGCCCAGGCAGCCTTCCTGAATCAGGTCGTCCTTCTGCGGCCCGCTCCGGGATCGAGGCCGATTGAGCACGCGCGTCTTCACGTGCATTTCCACCAGCCAGCGATACTCGTCCACCAGTTGTCGCTGGCTTTCCGTCAGGGCCGGCTTCTGAACGGTTGTCCCCATGTCTGGTCCCCCCTGAAAGAAGTGATTTTTTTGCCCCCCGACCCCACCGCGAGCCGGCCGGGCCATACCCTAACATATACCAAACATATGCGGGAGGCAAGCGAGGCGCGCAAGAAAACCGGCGCCGCGTCCTCCTGCGGGCGACCGCACATCGTAACCCATTGTCAAAACGAAAGTTGTTGGCGCGTGGAAAGCGGGACGCCCATCGGATATGCTGGCGGGTCGGCTGGCTATGCAGCGGCCCATCTACAGGAGATCCCTCATGTACGGCGGCGACGAAGTCATCATCACTCCCGGAATGCAGCGGTACATCGATCGGAACAACGCGTACCTGGCCCAGCGCGGCCAGTACATCCGCGACGTGGTCAAGAAGTGGAAGTTCGATACGATTGCCGTACACGGGCTGTACTCGGTGCAGGACGCCATCGAGGACTACCAGGGCGCCATCATCGAGCCGGTGTTCATGAGTTCCTCGCAGGCGTATCGCGATTCCGACGAGATGGCGGCCGCGCTGGCCTACCTGATCCCCACGTGGTGCTACTCGCGCATCGCGAACCCGTCGACGTACTACTACGAGTGGACGCTTGCCCTGTTGGAAGGGTACGGATTCGATGGCGAGACGTCATGCTGCTCCACGTCGTCGGGCATGGCCGCCATCATGACCGCGGTTCAGCCGTTCCTGGTCCATCGCACGCACGACCGCCACGAGCCGCGGAACTTTCTGGCCACCGCGCAGTGCTACGGCGGCACGTTCCAGCAGTTCAACGTGCGGCTTCAGGCCGAACGGGACATCGAGTGCCGCTGGATCCAGGACCCGACGAACATCGACGAGTGGGCCTCCAAAATCGACAAGAACACCCGCTTTCTCTACGGTGAGTTGCCCAGCAATCCGCAGCAGGGGTTCTTCGACATCGCGGCCGTCGCCGACTTGGCCCACAGCCACAACCTGCCGCTGATCTGCGACACGACGGTGGCCACGCCTGCGTTGCTGCGGCCAATCTGCCACGGCGCGGACATCGTGGTGCAGTCCGCCACCAAGACACTGACCAGCAGCGGGTTCGGCGTGTGCGGGGCGGTGATTGCGAAGCAGAACCTGACGTGCAACATCGACAACGAGGCCATGAAGAAGGACTTCTGCCTGTACGTGAAGTACCTGCCCAACCGTGACTACGGCCCGAACCTGCACCCCATGCAGGCGATCCTCACGCTGAACGACATCCGGACGCTGCGCTCCAAAATCGACATGCTCAGCCGCAACACGATGAAGGTGGCCGAACACCTGGAGAC
>Ga0334888_1001394_pt1 | contig 31579 bp, 31 predicted proteins | sample GraSluR1_MG_FD_207227 | JGI IMG/M metagenome (GOLD analysis project Ga0334888, IMG submission 207227) | Sludge microbial communities from methane-producing bioreactor in Wageningen University, Netherlands - Granular Sludge_3_08-R1 | ecosystem: Engineered > Bioreactor > Anaerobic > Unclassified ...
GTGGGGATTTTATCATCAATACAGGTTTCCTTTGTATAATCATAATAGCGAAGCTTTCCCAAGAGAAAATGGAGTGCCACCGGATGAAAAAAATATTGGAAGAACTATTGTTGCAAGAGGAGAAGTATCAGTTTGACAGCTTTAATGAAGATACGGCCTGGGAGGTTGGGTGCTGGCTGGTGGACTATGCCAAAGAAAACAACCTGCCAATCACAATTGACATCCGGCGCGGGGAACATCAGGTGTTCCACGCCAGCCGTCCGGGGACCAGCGCAGACAATGACGAATGGGTCAAGCGTAAGGTCGCGCTGGTTAACCGTATGGGTCACAGTTCTTTTTACATCGGCCAATTCCTGAAAAGCATTGGTGAAAGCATCGAGCAGAAATATCTGCTGCCGGAGAGTGAGTATGCCCCGCATGGCGGCTGCTTCCCGGTCATCGTGCGCGGTACGGGTATGGTCGGCACGATGACAGTCTCCGGCCTGCCGCAGGAAGAAGATCATAAAACAGTTATTCAGGCACTTAAACATTTTCTGGAGGAAAAATAAATGACATCCAATCCGGTAATTTCAATGTTAGGCAGACGTTTACGGCTGGCCGTGATCGGCGGCGGGCCAGGTTCTTTTATTGGTGCAATGCATCGCCAATCCGCCCGTTTCGATGACCGCTTTGAGCTCGTCGCCGGGGTGTTATCCTCCAATCCCGAACGGGCGAGGAAGGCCGGGCTGGATCTTGGCCTGGCACCTGACCGCGCCTATACCGACGTGATCAACATGCTGGACGCGGAAATGCAGCGGGAAGATGGCGTGGACGCGGTGGCGATCATGACCCCCAATGACAGCCATTTCACCTATTCAATGGCTGCCCTGGAGCGCGGTTTTGATGTGATCTGTGACAAGCCGATGACCAACACCCTGGAGGATGCGGAGAAACTGCACCAGAAGGTGGAGGAAAGCGGGCTGGTGTTTTGCCTGACCCACAACTACAGCGGTTACTCGATGGTGCGTCAGGCCAAGGCGATGGTCATGGCTGGACAAATTGGCACGGTGCGTCTGGTGCAGGTGGAGTATGTGCAGGGCGGCCGGGCGGATGAGTCGGTGCCCAATGATGACGCTGACTGGCATTATGATCCGGTTAAAAGCGGACCTTCCCTGGTGATGGGCGATATTGGCTCTCACGCCCACCATTTGCTGCGCTTTGTGACCGGCCTGGAAGTGGCCGAGGTGTCCGCCGAAGTGGGCCATATTGTGCCGGGCCGTCGGGTGGATGATTTCGCCGGGGCGCTGCTGCGCATGGACAACGGCGCGCGGGGCACTTATTTTGTCACCCAGGCGGCGGCGGGGGTAGAGAACAGCCTGGGCTTCCGGGTGTGCGGCACAAAAGGCAGCCTGGAATGGATGCAGGAACTGCCCCAGGTGCTGACCTTTAAACCGCTGGGCGAGCCGGCGCAGACGCGCACCCCCAATGGGCCAGACAGCCTGCCGCTGGCAGTATATTCCTGCCGCGTGGTGGCCGGTCACCCGGGCGGGTTCAATGAGGGTTTTGCCAATATCTACGCTGATGCTTCTGAAGCGATCGCCGCGCGGCGCGCGGGTGTGGAAGCCAATCCGCTGGCGATGTATTTTCCCACGTCCTGGGATGGCTTGCAGGGTGTGCGCTTTGCGTACAGCGTGATCGAGTCAAGTAAGGCGGACGGGAAGTGGGTGGAGTGCTAAGACGTGCCCTCTCTCTAAGTCTCTCTCCCAGACTTGGGAGAGAGACTTTAATATCGAGCGAAGATATGGCGTATCTTTAGCTTTAATCGTTGAGGTAGAAACGAAAAACGTTTGAATGCCAAAAATCTCTCCCGCTTGCCGGGAGAGAACGAAATTCCTGCGCAGCAGGGATTTCAAGAGAGGGCATCCACAGGGATATGGAATCGGGTTTATACTGGGGGCATTAAGGAAAGCAGCGGGAGGATTTCATGGTAGCCATCCTTCAAGGTGACAGGATTGGTAAAACAGGGGTGTTGGCAGTGGGCTGCGAGGCGGCTATTTTTGACGAGAGCGGCGCGCGGATTTTGATCATCCGCCGCAGGGATAACGGCATGTGGTGCCAGCCTGGAGGGCATATCGAGCCGGGGGAGAGCGTGGCCGAGGCTTGCGCACGTGAAGTGAAAGAGGAAACCGGTCTGGCGGTAGAAGTGCTGCGCCTGGTGGGGATTTACTCTGACTCGCATCGCGTGGCCGAGTATGCCGATGGCAATCGCTTCCATGCGATTGTGTTGAGTTTCGAGGCGCGTATGATCGGGGGAAGTCTGCACGACAGCGACGAGTCCAGCGAGATGGGTTTCTTCACGCCGGAGGAGATCAAGCAGATGGATTATATGATGCCGCTGTATGAGCGCATCATGGATGCGTTTGCGCGGCGCGAGGCGGCGTTTGTGCGGTAGGGGGTGAGTACATAGCACGTGTAAGATGTTATTGAGATACGCATAATTTGGACAACTTGCATTGACAGTAGAAACATCTTGTTCAGTATGGTAGGGACAGGTCGGAGACCTGTCCCTACAAAATTCACATGAAACAAGTCCAAGATAAATTGAATTTGCGTTTCATGTAGAGGCGAGGCACGCCTTAACCCACCTAAAAAATACTATTGCTTTTTGTGCTCAACAAATCATGTTTTCAAAAACAACTTTTAATTGCTATAAGTAAAACTTTGCGCCTTTGCGGCTTTGCGTGATTACTTGTCCCTGTTCAGGTTAAACCCCTTGCGCTTGAACTTTTTCAGCATGGCCTCTGTGGGGTCAATGCCCTGGGCGTCGGCGAAGACGGTCAGCATCATCAGCACGTCGCCGATTTCATCGGAGATGTCGCGGTTGCGGCCGGGGTTGTTGCGCACCCATTGGGCCTGCTCTTCAACAAAGGCATCGGCCAGTTCGCCGATTTCACTGACCAGGAAAAGCAAGGCCTGGCCGGCATCGGGGGCGGTCAGGCCGCGGTGTTGGTAATAAGCTCGGACGACTTCGGGTAGTTGGTGGTTGTTGGTTGGCATAATGCCCCTCCGGGTGCTGCAGGATGGGGCAATTATACCTGTTGTTGAGGGGAAATCATCGTAGATGTTATTGAGAAATATGGTGTAATCCAACCCGCTCCCTGAGCTTGTCGAAGGGGCGGTTTCGCGATTCTGCCACCGCTTTGGCTTCGATAAGCTCAGCCTACGCTTCTACTTATTTAACTCATCCAGCAGTTGGAGGAGTTCGGCGTTCTCGGGGATGTCCTGCATGGAATGGCCGTAGTGGATGTAGCGCAGGATACCCTGCTTATCGATGATCATCTGGGCGGGCATGCGGCCGAGTTTGAACAGGTTGACTTCCTGGCCGTAGCGTTTGAGTACGGTATGTTCGGGATCGGGGATGCCTACAAAGGGCATTTCGTTTTCTTCCCAGTATTTTCGGAAGGCGTCCGGTTTTTCGGGGCCGATGGCGATAATCTCCGCATCTTTTGCGGTAAATTGGTCATAGTCCTGGCGCAACTGCGCCATGTGCTTTTGGCAGAATGGTCATTGGAAGCCGCGGTTGAGTACCAGAACGACGTTTTTCTCCCCGGCAAAGTCGGAGAGGGAGACCGGCTGGCCCTGGTAATCTTCGAGGGTGAAGTCCGGGGCGGTTTGTTGAGTGGAAACGGTAGACATGTTTTGCTCCTTTTTTATGGTGGATCAAGTTGATTATGGCACAAAAGACAAGCCAGCGGGGTTAAAATCCGCGCTTTTGTCCCTGCCAGGGGGGCGGTGTGGCTTGCTGGAATTCTTCCACGCTGGGGCCGCCCAGCTTTTGCAGGCGCCAGGTGCCGTAGAGATAGCTGATCACCAGCACCGTAATCGTTACCGGCCAGCCGAGGAGGATGTTGACCCAGGCTAGGGTGCCGGCGTCCTGATTGAGATACAGGCTGGTTTGCAGGGCCAGGCGCAGGGCGAACAACGCAGCCCACATCCAGGTGACTTCGCTGTAGGCGGGGCGCACTTTGGGGTGCGCGTACCAGTCCAGCGGCCAACTGCGGGTGAGGTGGCTGCTAAGAGCGGCCAGCGGGCGGCGAATGACGAGGGTCACCAGGCAGGCCAGCAATGTGCCGCCGCTGGTGACCAGGGTCGGCAGGAAGAAGTTTTCTGCCTGCCGGGTGAGCAGGGAAAGCCCGATTGCCAGGGCAACACCCAGCATGCCGAACAGGGCATACACCCAGGGCTGCTGCCGCACCAGCCGCAGGACGGTCAGGATGGCGGCTATCGCCAGCGCGGCCCACATGGCGGGGGTCAGCCCCCAGATGGCATTGACGATCAGGAAGATCAGCGGGGATATGATCGCATCGATCGTACTCCCGCGGCCTTTGAAAACGGTGCGAAACTCTTCCAGTAATTCGTTGAATCGGTTTTCAGTCATAGCTTCCTGTCTTATCCGGTTTGCGGGATGGCTTCTTCTTCGCAATAGCAGTGGGGGCCATCCGCTTCGGGCTGGTTCATTACTTTTTTGCGGGTGTAGAGGGCAGTGCCGGCCATGATCAGGCTGGCAAGTGCGCCCAGTGTCCAGGTGCCGCCGTATTGCAGCAGCAAGCCGCCAATCCCGGGGGCGATGATCTGGGCAAAGGTCTGCATGGAATTGGCCAGGCCAAGCGTGCCGCCGATATCCTCTTTGAGGATGAACTTGGTGGTCTGGCTGGTGATGACGGTGTTGAGGATGCCCGCTGACAGGGCGATGGGCGCCAGGACGACCAGCAGCAGCCACACGTTGGGGGCGAATCCCCAGGCCAGCAGGGCCACGGCCAGGATGATCGTGCCCGTGTAGATCAGGGAACGTTCCCTGAAGCGGTCGGTCAGTTTTCCAATGGCAAAGCCCTGCACCAGCACGGACAGCAGTCCGACATAGGTCAGCACGTAAGCGGTATTCTGCGCCGCCAGGCCGAGGTGTTCTTTGGCGTACAGGGCGAAGTTGGCCTGAAAGAGGGTGAAGGCGATGCTGTAAAACAGACGGATGTTGAGCAGCGGACCGACACACGGGCGGCGTAACTCCTCCAGTAGAAATTTCAGGCTGAAAGCGGTGCGCGGATTGGTGCGCATGCGGCCGCGTTCTTCGGCGGGCAGGGACTCCGGCAGCCAGATGAGTACGGCGATCAGGTTGACGAATGACAGCCCGGCGGCCACAAAGGCTGGCACATTGTAGCCGTACTGGCTGAGGAAGCCGCCCATGGCCGGGCCGATGATGAAGCCCAGGCCAAAGGCCGCCCCGATGATGCCCAGGCCGCGAGCACGGTTTTTGGAATCGGTTACGTCGGTGATGTAGGCCCGCGCCAGGGCGGTGTTGCCGCCCAGCAGACCGTCCACGATGCGGCTGGCGAAGACCAGAAACAGGGTTTTGGCAAAGCCGAGCATCAGAAAGGCCACGACCGTGCCGATGATCGCCACGATCAACAGCGGGCGGCGGCCATAGCGGTCGGAAAGCCGCCCGATGACCGGGGCGGCGATTAACTGGCCGATGGCGTTGACCGTGCCCAGCAGGCCGATCACCGCCACGCTGGCCCCGAAATTGGCCGCGTAGTAGGGCAGCAGCGGCAGGATCAGGCTGTAGCCCAGCAGGTCAATGAAGACAAAGCCGAAGATCAGGGCCAGCTGGCGTTTTAATTCCTTACTCATAAAAGTCCTTTGGTTTTAAAGCACCAGAATGACCGCGAAGACAACTTCGATCACGGTGCTGATGATATTGGAGTTTTCGACCGAATGGTCGAGGAACATGGCGGGGATGCGCACCACGGCGATGGCGCCATAGGCAATGCCCAGCATCTGGTAAGCCGCAGGGGCATTCAGCAGAATCGCGGCAGCGCCCAGGCCGATGAACAGGCCGCCGAAGATGGCGCGGATCTCGGTAACGCCGCGCGGGCCGGTGGCTTTGATGCCGGTGAAGCCGTCAATAGAATTGGGTTTCAGCAGGGCCAGCAGGCCGGTACCAATCGTGCCGACGGCGATGATAATTTTCAAAATGGTGAGGATGTTCATGATATTTCTCCTTTTTAGATGGGCAGGCAATGGAGATTGCTGCCCTGTATTGGTTTATGGTGTTGCGGGGAGATTGCTCCCGGCTCTTTCTACACATCCCTCTGTTTTTTTAGGGATTTGTGGAACAGGAGATTGCTTCAGGATGAAACTCCTCGCAAGGATAATATGATTTTATACGCCGCGTTCCTGGACGTAGACTTCTTCTGTCTGCCCGGCCAGCTCTTTTAGTTCCTTACGGCGGCGGCGGTAAGCGACGACAGCGCCATCACTGGGGCGCAGGCGCTCGCCCATTTTATAATAGGTTTTCTTTGGAATCTGGCGGGTGACGACGCGCTTGTCCTGACAGGCGATCATGCGGCTACCGTATTTCCCGGCAAGGTTCATGATTTCGCGCAAGACGGGAATCTTCATCACGCGCTGGTAAAAGCGGCCGTACAGAATACTGTGTTCTTCGTCAACCGGCACGAAGGCGATCATCACGCGGATATCCTCGGCGATCCAGTTGTGCCAGAGATTGGGGAACTGGAATTGCAGGTAGGGGTATTCGCGCGGGGGAGGAAGTTGGTCGACCGGACGCGGCGGGGTGCCGTCATCCAGGCGGTTATAGACCCAGATGTTCATGCGCTGCCCGTTGGACTGCACGAGCGGACCTTCGACGATCATCCTGCTGCCGCGGCCGATGGTGTTGTGGTGGACAAAGGGCAGGTGGCAGACATCCAACTGGTTCTCCGCCATGCGCGAGTAGTGCACGTCCCACGGGTCCTGGAAACTGGTGTAGCTGAAATCATCGGTGATGGATTCAAAGAAGACGGGTGGCTGCAAATCTTCAGAGGGTTCGCCCCAGTAGATCCAGATGAAGTCATTGGATTCGTAGGTGGGGTAGATATCTGCCTTGAGCACCTTGGGCGGCTCACCGTTTTTACCCAGGGCAGGCAGATGGGCACAGGCACCGCTGGCGTCGTATTCAAAGCCGTGGAATGGGCAGGCGAGATGATCGCCGACGATCTTGCCGCGGCTGAGCGGCGCGCTCATGTGGGGGCATTTGTCGCCCATGCAATGCACTTTGCCCTGCGAATCGCGCCACAGTACCATTTTTTGTCCCAGGCGGGTGACGCCGACCGGCTTTTTCGATTTGACTTCCCTGCTTTCCAGGATGGCGTACCATTGATTGCGGATCATAAATTCTCCTGTTGTTTGTCATAGCTTGCTTTGGCGCGTTTATAGGCGTCCAGGGTGCGCTGGCGGGCCTGTGGGTGATCGACGATGGGCAGGGGATAGTCTTTCCCGATCTGACACCCGCTGGCCTGCTGCGCATCCTGCGGCATCAGCCAGGGTTCGTGGATGAATTTGTCCGGCACCTGGGCCAATTCGGGCACCCAGCGGCGGATGTAAGCGCCCTGCGGGTCGAATTTCTTTGATTGCAGGGTGGGGTTGAAGATGCGGAAATAGGGCGCAGCATCAGTGCCGACCCCGGCGGTCCACTGCCAGCCGCCGTTGTTGGCGGCGGGGTCGCCGTCCACGAGCCGCTGCATGAACCAGCGCTCACCTGCCTGCCAGTGGATCAACAGGTCTTTGACCAGGAAGGAAGCGGCGATCATCCGCCCGCGGTTGTGCATCCAGCCGGTGTGGAGCAACTGCCGCATGGCGGCATCGACGACGGGATAACCGGTGTGCCCGCTTTGCCAGGCGTGCAGATCGTCTGGGGCATTTCGCCAGACGATATTGCGCATCGCCGGGCGGAAGGCGTGCTTTAATACATCGGGAAAGTGATAGAGGATGGCGTTGTAGAATTCACGCCAGATGAGCTCATTGATCCAGGTTTCGATGCCGCGGCGGGCTTCGGGGGTTTCGGCCTGGGCCAGCGCCTTGCAGGCGGCTGCCCAGGCCTGGTGGGCGGAGAGCATGCCAAAGCGCAGGTAAGGTGACAGGACAGACGTACCGTGCAGGGCGAGCTGGTTGCGGCCATTCGCATAGCCGTTAATCCCCTCGCTGATGAAACTGTCCAGGCGGCGCTGTGCCTCCCTCTCCCCGGCAGGGAAACCGGGGACGGGGTCAGCCTGCGGGATGGGTACTGAATCCAGGGCCGGCGGGGCAGGCAAACGCTGCGGCGCCTGCCAGATGTGCAGACCGGGCAGAGGCAGCTTTTTCCAGGCCCTGCTGAAGGGGGTGAAGACGGTGTAGGGGCTGCCGTCAGCTTTGTGGATGACGGCCGGGTGTTGAATGGTAACGCCCATGACCAGCTCAAGGGGTAGTGCCGCAGCGATGGCTGCGTCCCGGCGGCGGGCGTAGGGGGAATAGTCCTCTTCGGCGAAGATGGTCGACGCCTGTGACTCCTGAATCAGTGCTTGCAGGACGGCCAGCGGCTGACCGTGGCGTACCACGAGGGCGCTGCCCCGGCTTTCCAGTTCCGTCCGCAGGCGGCGCAGGCCGTCAAACAGGAAAGATTGACGCGGGTGGGCGACGCATGCGCCGCCATTCCGGGAGTGGCTGTTCAATAAAACCGGATCGAGGATGAACACCGGCAGAACCGGCGCGCCTGTTTCCAGCGCGGCCCGCAGGGCGGCGTTGTCGTTGATTCTCAGGTCGCGCCGGATCCACCAGATGACGGGTTTCATTCGAATGATTTATGCTTTCTTTTTCAGAGCGGGCAGCCGGCTGGCAATGATGCTCAGAAAAGCGAGTGCGGCGCCGATCAGGGCGGTGACGGCCACGGGGGTGACTTCCGGGCGGGCATTGTAGATGCCAATGAAGGCCCATACCGCCACCAGCGGGTAGGCGATTTCCTTGCGCAGGAAGGCCATTGCCACGGCCAGGCCGGTTCCCACCAGGATAACGATCACAGTCCAGATTTCAGGTGCAATCCCAAAGCCTCCCCAATTAATGTCAATCAGCACCGTGGCCGTGTTGGCAATGGTTGCGACAGCAGCCCAGCCCAAATAAAGGCCAAAGGGAATGTCCAGCAGCCATTTTTCTTTGGTGGTGCTGGGTTCCACGCCAATCCCGGCGCGCAGGTAGACCATCAGCAGCGAGATGAGCAAGCCGATAATCACCAGCAGCGACCAGCCAAACAGCAGATTGTGCCACAGGAAGATCCACACCGTGTTGAAGATGTTGGCGAGGATGAACCAGTAACCAATGCGTTCCAGACGCGGATTGTCCCGCTGGGCAGGCAGCGCCTGGAAAATGACAAAGGCGAACATCGCCAGATAGATGACGCCCCAGATGGCGAAAACATATCCGGCCGGGGTGAAAAGGGAGGGGATGTTGTCGCTGATCTCGCCCGTATTCATGCCGTTGATCGGCAGGATATTTGCGAGGGCATTGACCGTTACCATAATGACCAGGGTAACAATGTTTAAAATGATTCTTGTTTTCTTGTTCATGAATGAACCTCCTAAAAAAGATTATCGTTTGGGTAAATGTTTTTTACGATGGACCAGCACCTGTTCCAGGCGTTTGCCGAGGAAGAAGCGCGCCCAATCGCCCTGACTGGTTTGCAGGGCAATAAAAATATACAAACTGGCAGTCAGGGCACCGAATACCATCATTAAAATGACCCAGATGATGGAGAGGGCCGATTTTTCGCGGTAAACGATCCAGGCCGAGAAGAGGGCGAAACAGACATACAGGTCTACGATGGAAACGATCCCCCAGGGATTGGCGAGAAGTTCTGCACCATCGGTGGAGAAGCTGCCTGCGGTGAAGCCATAAATGAGTACGCCGGTCATGGCGAGAGCGCCGAGCAGGGAAATGATTCTTGCGATTTTCATACGATTTTTCTCCAAATGCCAGATCATCGATACAGAATATACGATCTAGTCCTGTTTTTCAGGGAACCAGGGGATAAAGGCGCTGGTGGATTCAATGTATTCCTTGTAACCGGGCTTTGAATCTTTGAGGGAGGATTCGAGCATGGCAACTCCCGAAACGCGCAGCAGCATAAAGGTCATGATGATCGGGCTGAACACCGTCCACCAGCCGCCGGCAGATGCGGCGATCAGGTAGTAGCCCCACCATTGGGCGGAATCGCCGAAATAGTTGGGGTGGCGGGTGTAGCGCCATACGCCGCTGTTCAGCACCTTACCTTTGTTGGCGGGATCGGCTTTGAAACGGGTGAGCTGCCAATCTCCAACAGCTTCAAAGAAGAAGCCAATCCCCCACAGGATGATCCCCAGGAAATCGACGATTGTCAGCCGGGCAGGAGTGGGTGTGAGCTGGGCTGCCAGCAGCGGGGCAGAGATGGCCCACATCAAAGCGCCTTGCAGCAAGAAGGTCTGGAAGAAGGAGTACCACCACCAGTTATCGCCGTGCTGCTGGCGCCATTTGGCATAGCGGAAATCTTCTCCCTTGCCTACGTTGCGGCGGAAGAGGTGAATAAACAGGCGCAGGCCCCAGATGGTGGTGAGAATGGCAATCAGCCATTTACGTGCGGGCAGGCCACTGGGCGTCTGGCTGAAGGCTACCCACACCGACATGACGAATCCCGGCCCCCAAAAGAGATCGACAATACTGGTGTCTTTGAGGATCAGGCTCAATACCCACAAGGCAGTCATTGCCCCAAGAATCCATGCCCCCATGACGAGATATACACTTAAGAAATCCATTTTTCCAGTCCTTTCTCCGCTGTTGTAGAGCGGAAAGCTGCATTTGTCCAGACGACACATACCGTTCCGGGGCCAACATGCGTCCCCAGGGCGGGTGAAGTTTCATTCAACAGGGCTGCGGGTAATTCGGGATGCGCTTCAGCGAGTTCCTCCATCAATTGGGCGGCTTGTGCGGGGGCATCAGCGTGGGTGATTCCAAATAACACGGCCTGGGGAAGCTGGGCAACGGCGGTATCATGCACGCGCTGATAGGCCCTGCGTTTGGTGCGCACGATTTCCATTTTGGAAACGCCCGCATTCATTTTGAGGATCGGTTTGATATCGAGCATGCTGATCAGACTGTGCTGGATGGCGGACATGCGCCCGCTGCGGTGCAGGTAGTCGATCGTGTCCAGCTTGGCATAGGAATGGGTATGCTGGATGGCAGCATCGATAATAGCGGCGACTTCATCGAAATTAGCACCGTTGGCGGCGGCTTTTGCGGCGAGCAGCACAATCAAGCCCAGGCCGAGGGTCAGGTTACCGGAGTCGATGGCTTTGACCGGGATGACGTCGATTTCCTCCGCTGCCATTTCAGCTGAATTAAAGATGTTGCTGAAGGTTTTGGAGACATGGATCGAGAAGACGCCATCCGCCCCGGCGGCAGCCAGTTCCTCGTAGGCATTCAGGAATGAGCCCGGCCCCGGCGCGGATGTGGTCGGGTGGGGGTTAGCTTTGGGCAGGCGTTGATAGAACGACTGCCGGGTGATGTCCACCCCGTCCAGGTAGCTTTCCCCATCCAGATTGATATAGCAGGGAATCACGGTGATCTGGTAAGTTTCAACCAGTTCCTTGGGAATATCGCAGGTGCTGTCGGTTACGATTTTGATGGTCATGTCATTTTCTTCTCTTGTAAGGGCTGTCGGACGATTTACAGGTTCCACCCTGTATTCATCTTATACCTATTTATATGAATAGTATATAGGAATTATCAAATCGCCGGGGTTATTCCGGCATTTGCGGAACTTCGTTCCTGTGTGAGAAATATCTTGACTCATGGAATTATCCCATTTGCGCTACCGCAAACTGATTCACAGGAAAAGGGATGACGGGCGGTTCATAGGCGATGGTTTTCGGATCAACCCGGTCACACACAATGTAATCGCAAATCTCGGCACGGCTGTTGTATTCTGTGGCGATCACCCCGTCTTTCATTTCGATGATCCGGTCAGCGTACTGGCACATGCGCAGGTCGTGGGTGACCATGATCCCCGCTTTGCCCTGTTCATGGATCAGGTCGGCGAAAATTTCGACCACCTGGTAGGCGCGCTCGCTGTCCAGACTGGCGGTGGGTTCGTCTGCCAGCACAACGCTGGGGTTATGGATCAGCGAGCGGGCGATGGCGACGCGCTGTTTTTGTCCGCCGGAGAGCTGCTCAGGCATGCTGCGGCGCTGTTTGTGCAGGCCGAGACGGTCAATCAATTCCTGGGCGCGCTTCTTGCCCTGTCGGTCCAGTTTGCCATTCATGCGCAGCATCAGTTCGATGTTTTCCTGCACGTTCAGGTAAGGCACCAGGTTATTGGACTGGAAGGTGAAGCCGATCTTCTCACGGCGGATCTTGACCCGCTCTGCTTCGGAAAGCTGGCCCATTTCCTGGCCTTCGAGCATCACCTGACCATTGGTTGGCGAGAGCAGGGCGGCGATGATCGCCAGCATGGTAGTTTTGCCGGAGCCGCTGGGGCCGACCAGGCCGACAAATTCGCCGGGCTTGATCTGCATGGAGACATTGTCCACGGCTTTGGTGATGATCTCACCACTTTCATAAATTTTGCTGACGTTGTTAATTTCGATAATGTTTTTCATGATTGCACCTTTATGTTAGGAAAGTCCCAAAGCTTTGAGGGGTTCAACGCGGGAAGCCATTCGTACCGCCACTAATCCGCCCAATGGGCCAATGACGAGCATGATCAGGATCTCGGACCATACAGCGCTCAGACTGAATACGGCGGGCACGCCATCCGGCAGCAGTGCGCCCAGTCCCAGGGTGGCGCTGGTGCCGAGGAACACACCAAAGACAGTGATGAAGATAATCTGCAGGATCACCGATTGCGAGACGTCCGTGGTGGAGGTGCCGATGGCTTTGAGCACGCCGATCAGGGGTACTTTCTGCAGGGTCTGGATCTGGAAGAAGCCGCCGATGACCAGCACGCCGATCAAAAAGGTGAAGCCTTTGTTGATCCCCAGGGTGGACTGCTGTACGCTGTAACCGGGAATAGCTTCGACCACTTGCGTGATATTGGCAGTTTCGATGTCGGACAGACTGCTGTCGATGATGGCGGCGGCCTGCTCGCGGTCAATTCCGGGAACCAGCTGCACCACGGCGGCGTTGGCGATTTCGGCCACGGCTGAGGTGTTGATGCTCGCTTGCGGGCGCACTTTGTCCCAGATTTGCAGGGGGACGAAAACCGCCGGTTGATAGAGGAATTCACGGCTCTCGGTGATGCCGACGATGCGCAGGTCATATAGTTCATCGTCTGTGCCCTGGGTGGAGCGGATCACCAGGGTGTCGCCCACGCCCAGTCCGCTGCGGCTGGCGACGTTTTCATCGATCACGGTTTCGTAGCGGCGATTGAGACGGATGGCACGGCCGCTGATCACGTCCGGCGATCCGGGCTTGCCTGCTTCCACCCCTAATAAGGAAACGTCCAGCAGGGGCATGGCGCCATTTTCGAGCTTGGTGTTGGAGATGCCCAGTGCGCCAGCGTTTTCTACGACATCCAGCCTGTCGATCCTTCTCAAGATGGAGACGGGCAGACGGCTGGCGGTAATCTGTAAATCGACATCAGATTGCAGCACGATCAGGTCGGCATCCAGCTTGTCGAAATATTCCCGGTTTGCCAGGGATAATCCTGCGGCCAGAGACCCGACGAACAGCACCAGGGTGGTTACCAGAGCGATGACCATGCTGAATAATATAAATCTTCCGCGGTTGCGCCATACTTCTTTGAAAGCCAGGAATAGAGCCATTTTTTTCCTCCGACCAGTAAAATCTGGACAATAATTGTTAATTTAATCGTATTACGGTTATATAATACCAAATTGCACAGATATTGTCAAGTAATTCATTGCAAAACATTGCAATTTGCACAGATTTATGTTAAAATCTGTACAGATTAAAAAATTAACCTTAGTGACGACTTCATTCAGTCAGGGGAATGGAAGATGTCTTCCCTTAAATATATGTAAGGAGAAGCACATGGACATCCAACAAGCAGAGCCTCGTTTCAATTTGGGATATGTTGTTCGTGAGACAAATATTAAACCGGATACCTTGCGTGCCTGGGAACGGCGCTATGGCCTTCCCTTACCTGAACGAACGGATGGCGGCCACCGCCTGTATTCCCAGCGGGATATGGACATTGTGCGCTGGTTGATGGCCCAGCAGGAAGAAGGCTTATCGATCAGTAAAGCGGTCTCGTTGTGGAACAGCCTGGAGGCTAGGGGGAAAGATCCATTATTAAATGAAACAAATGAAAATATTCTGTCAGAGGAGACCCCGGCGATTTATCGGGCAGTCCATGAGACCTCGCTGGACGAGATGCGCCAGGGCTGGATCCAGGCTTGCCTGCGTTTTGACAATGCGGTCGCCCAGGGGGTGCTGTCGCGCGCTTTTGCCAACTATCCGATGAAAGATGTGCTCTATCAAGTTTTGCAGCGCGGCCTGGCGGAGATTGGGGTGCACTGGTTTGAGAAGAAGGCCACCATTCAGCAGGAACATTTTGCCTCTGCGCTGGCCTTGCAGCGTTTGCATGCCCTGATTGCTGATGCACCCCCGCCTACCTTAAATGGAAAAGTACTGATCGGGGGGGCGATCGATGAGGCCCATGAATTTGCGCCATTGATGGTTAATTTGCTGCTGCGCTATCGCGGTTGGGAAGTGGTCTATCTCGGGCCCAATGTGCCAGCTTTGCAACTGGAGATTACCCTGCAGAAAACCCGGGCGCAGCTGGTGGTGCTGACCGCAGAGCAGCTGCACACAGCCGCCAACTTGCTGGATCAAGCCGTCTTCCTTAAAGACCTCCATGTTCAGCTAGGCTATGGCGGGGCGATTTTTAATCATCTTCCCAAGATTCGGCAGCGCATCCCCGGACATTTTCTGGGGGCGAATATCGAGGATGCTGTGGCGGTGATTGAAGATGTGCTGGTGCGACATCCATTGACACCCTCTTTCACGGCGCTTTCGGTTGAATATCGGGACGCACTGGCATTCTTCCGCGAAAAACAAAGCTTGATCGAAGGCGATATTGGCTGGACATGGGAGGGCAGCGGCCTGTCTGCCGAGCGGATGCGTCTGACCCACCAGCGCCTTTCCCAGAGCATTGATGCGGCCCTGCGGCTGGGTGATATTCATTACGTTGATCGGGAAATTGACTGGGCGGAGGGATTGATTGCGAATTATGCGTATGAGAGGGGTACGATGCACTACTTCCTGAGGGGCTACGAGCAGGCGCTGCGCAAACACATGGATGCGCGCGGGCAGTTGATCCTGGATTGGATGGTGGAAGCGATGAAGGGGAATTAAATATTTGCTCTTACGCAAAGATGTAAAGAAAAACATTCATGGCATTTTGGCGTGATTGGTTTTTCTTTTTTAAATTCCCTGATAGGTGAACAGGGTGATCAGGATCACCGTGGCCCAAATGATGACCACGCTGATGATGACGGCTTTGCGCCGGGGGTAACCGTTTCGCTTTTCCAGAAGATTGGCGAGGAACAGGGTGAGTACAGTCGCGAGGACAAAAATCCACAGCTGCATAAGATTTCCTTTGCCGGTCAGATGATGTTCGTGCAGACGATAAACGGGATGTGCGAGAAGATGCGCAGAAGAAAGTCGGCCAGGGCCAGGGTGACGATGCCCCATACAATGCCAATCACCATCCCCGCAGCGATATCCGAAAGATAATGCACTCCCTTGGCAATGCGCGCCAGACCGACCAGCGGCGCCCAGATGACCATCACAACCGCAAACCACAGCGGGCCGAGGCCGATCGCCATCACGGCCAGATAGCTGACACGGGCGGCGTGGCCGGAGGGGAAGGAATGCGGGTCCGTGCTGCGGTAGACACTGCCCCAGTCACCGGGCGGGCGGGCGCGGCGGAAGGTGAATTTCATCGCCAGTACGAGGGTGGCAAGGAAGACGATGCCAATGCCCATCAGGGTGGCGCGGTTGTGCCATTCGCAGCCCGCGAACAGCCACACCAGCCCAAGCACGGGCAGGATGTACCATGAGTCGCCGGTGTGCGCCAGGAAGGAGGCCAGCTTGTGCCAGCCCTGCCAGGCATCATCGTGCAGGCTGAGTTGTCTGCTCAGACGGTTGTCGGTTTCAAGGATTTTTTTCATTAATGACATGGGGGATTCCTTGTGATATTTGTTCCGCATTAGTATATCATGTGGGGGGAAAGGGGAATTGGCAATTAGGATCCCTACTCGCTCATTTCTCATACTGCTCAGTTGCCCCCGGAATCCTATATAATGAAGGAGTATCGAATATCTTTTTCTCATTCATGCAGGAGAATTGCATATGGCATGCACAACGCGTAATCGAATCGATCAACGAGGGGGCAGGAAGCTCATGCTTGTGGGGATCAACCTGACAGTTATTTTCAGTATTGTCTGTTCAGGCTTGATTTCGCCGCAGGAGGTGCAGGCAGACGCAGGAGAACCAGCGGCCATTTCCCCCCTGCCGGCTGCTGAACTGCGCGCCGTGGATGTGCTCCCGCGGCCGGGGAGCAGCGATGTAGATCCCGAATCGGCGGTGGTGGTGACCTTTGACCAGCCGGTGGTGCCGTTGACGGATGATGGTTCCAATCTGCTGACGGCGTTCAGCATCCAGCCCGCAGCGGAAGGACATGCCAAATGGTTGAATACCAGCACCTACATCTTTTATCCCGATCCGCCGCTGACCGGCGGGATTGCGTATCAGGTCATGTTGAATGCCGGGCTGACCAGCACGGTGGGGGCAGGGCTGGCCAGCGGGGAAGACGAGATCACAGGATGGTCATTCTCTACGGCTGCGCCGCGCCTGGCGTCAATTTCTCCTAATGCTGAGGGAGGCACAATTGATCTGGATCAGGAATTTGAGCTGGTGTTTAACCAGCGTATGGACCCGGACAGCGTGCAGGAAAATCTGTGGCTGCAGGATGGGCAGGGGAACAATGAGTCCGGTACTTTTACGTGGGAAGATGAGAATACCGTATTGATCTTTACGCCCTCGCAAATATTGGCCCGCGATACGACTTATCGGCTCATTCTGAGCGGGCAGGCCGCTTCGGCGGGCGGCACACGTCTGGGAGAGAGCACGGTGCAGGCGTTCACCACGGTGCCGGTGCTGGATGTGATCGGAACCAACCGGGGCGAGGGGGAGCTGCTGAAAAGTGATAGCTACCGAAGTTTTATCATCCAGATGAGCGCCCCTGTGGAAACCCACCAGAAGATGGCGGAGCTGGTGCAAATCTCCCCAGCGGTGGAGAATAGCCGGGTGACGGTTGGATACCAACCGGATAAGATCTTTGTAGATGGTTATTTTGCGCCTGACCAGACTTATACCATCACCCTTTCGGCTGACTTGCAAGATAAGTGGGGACGACCTGCCGCTCGGGAACGGCGCTTGATCTTCCGCACCGCCCCTGCCACGCCGGGCTTGTTCATTCCGATGGTGCAGGTTGGGCAGAATACGCTTTTCCTGACCCCCGACGAGACCGGCCTGACGGCCCAAGCAGTGAACGTAAAGGATGTTTCTTTCATGACCGCCAGCCTGTCCCTGGAAACTTTTTTCTCCTTCAGCGGCGATCTTTACCGCAATTGGTCAGAATATTCTTTTCCCGAATCCACGACCTGGCAGACGAGCCTGGACCTGCCCGCCAACCGTAGCACGATTGTTGAGCTGCCCCTGAGCGAGTCGCTGCAGTCCCTGCCCACCGGCCTGTACTATTATCAACTGACTTCCCCGGAAATTACGGACGATTACCGCGCCCCGCGGCCGTTTTTGGCGGTGGTCAGCCCGATCAACCTGACGCTCAAACGCAGTGCTGACGAGGTGTTTGTGTGGGCGGTAGACTTGCGCACCCAGACGCCTTTTGCAGGGCAAGAAGTGCGTTTTTACGATGCGTATAGTAATGCGCTGGGCCAGACGGTTACGGATGTGGAAGGGTTGTGCCGGTTGACGATTCCTGCGGAGATGGATGCCTATGCGGCCTTGTTTGCCGTGATTGGTAATCCCGGAGATGCCGATTTTGCCATTGCGGCTGATTCCTGGACGTTTGCCGCGGCCGCCTGGTATTTCGGTATCCCGAACTGGTCGTATTCCCAGGACTTAACCACTTATCTGTATACTGACCGGCCGATTTACCGCCCGGGGCAGACCGTGAATTTTCGGTTGGTGATGCGTGAGAAACAGGATGGCGGATTTGCGCCTCCCCCCACCTGGCCGGTAACGGTCAAGATGGAAGGCGACTATAGCGAGGGCGTGTCCGGCCGGCCGGAGATTGGCACGGCTAATTTGGTGTTGTCTTCCTATGGCAGCGCGGCCGGGGCGATCACCTTGCCCGAAGACGCGGCACCGGGTTATTACAACCTTTCTGTGGATGCAGACCCGAATGCATGGTTGAGTTTTCAGGTGGCGGAGTACCGCAAGCCAGAGGTAGAGTTGCAAGTCAGCTTTGCCAAAAAGGACTGGCTGGCGGGAGAGTTTGTGGAAGCCAACGTTCAGGCAGCGTATTATTTTGGTGCCCCGGCGAGAGATCTTCATCTGGCCTGGACGCTGTACAGTAAACCAACTTATTTTTCGCTGCCGTCCGGCTATCAGACCGGTGCCTTGGCAACCAGTTGGCTGAATCCGCGTGAGGATGCCGAGTATTATCCAGACCCTGCTCTCGGTGTGATGATCGCTAGCGGTGAGCAAAATACGGATGCCAATGGCTCGGTCAAAATCAACCTATCCGCTGAAGATTGGATCGCGTCGGTGGATACCCTGAACAGGCAGCTGCTGACGCTGGAAGTCAACCTGATGGATGAAAATGAGTCGCCCGTCAGTGCAAGCGGGTCGGCCTCCCTGCATCCGGCGGACTTTTACATCGGCCTGCGCAGTGAGGCGTGGGTGGGCAAGGCCGGGGTGGAAGCGGGCTTCCGCGTGCAGACGGTGGATTGGCAGAAAAAACCCTCCGGCGGGCATGCCTTACAGGCCCAGTTCCAGAAGGTAACCTGGGAAGAAACGGGCCTGGCCGAGTGGAGCCAGCCGTATGGCCGAAACCGTCAGCCGGTTTATACCCCGGTAAGCAGTGCCGACCTGATCACCGATGGGCAGGGACGGGCGCGGCTGGCGTTTACCCCGAGCGAACCGGGTACGTACGTCTTGAAAGTGTTTGCCGAAGGGGTGCGAAGCGAAATTGTGGTCTGGGTGGGCGGCAGCAGCGGAGCGCAATGGCCGAATCTGCCGCAGCAGGAGCTGCGCCTGACGGCAGAGAAAACCGCCTACAAACCGGGGGAAGTGGCGCGGGTCTTGATTCCCAACCCGCTGGGCGGGCAGACCCTGGCTTTAATTACGGTGGAGCGTGAGAAGGTGCTGTCTGCGCAAGTGGTAAAGGTAGAAGGCAGCTCTTATTTGTGGGAGTTACCCTTGACGGATGTCCATTCCCCAAATGTGTTTGTGGCGGTCACCCTGCTGGGCCAAAAGCCGGATGGCACACCTGACTTTCGCCAGGGTTTTCTGGAACTGGACGTGGCTCCGGTCGAGCAGACGCTGGAAGTGGAACTGCTGACCACGCCGAACCGCAGCGAGCCGGGCGGCGAGATCACTTTTGATATTCAAGTGCGGGATTCGTACGGTCAGCCCGTGCAGGGTGAGTTTTCGCTGGGGGTAGTGGACAAGGCCGTGTTGGCCCTGGCCGAGCCCAACGCCTCGGGTATTCTCGAGGCCTTTTATGCCCCCCGTGCGCTCGGCGTGCAAAACGCGCTGAATTTGGCTCTGGCAGCCAACCGGATCACGCTGGTGCAGGCGGATGGGCTCGGGGGTGGCGGAGGGCAGGCGATTCTGCCGCCTTCGGTGCGCGAGGATTTCCCCGATACCGCTCTATGGCAGGGAAGTGTCGAGACCAACGCGGATGGGATCGCCAAGGTTAAAATGACCCTGCCGGATAACCTGACCACCTGGGTGGCGGACCTGCGACTGGTGACAAAGGATACCAAAGTGGGGTCTGCCGGCAGTGAGATCGTGGTCAGCAAACCCTTGTTGATCCGCCCGCAGACGCCGCGCTTCTTTGTGGCTGGCGATCACACTGCTCTGCGTGCCGTAGTACACAATAACACGCCGCAGGAATTGACTGTGGATGTTTCCTTGCAGGCTGTGGGTGTGGCCCTGGATGATGGCACGGTCAGCATGCAGTCCATCACGCTGGCATCAGGAGGACGGCAGACCGTCACCTGGTGGGGCACCGTGCAGGAGACGGAGGAAGTCGGCCTGGTGTTCCAGGCGGTCAGCGGCGGCTTGCAGGATGCGGCCCGCCCGGAACAGGGCATGCTGCCCGTGCTGCGCTATCAGGTGCCGGCCAGCTTTGTGACCGCCGGCCTGCTGGCAGATGCCGGTGAGCAGGTGGAGACGATCCAGATGCCGACCTCCTTCACGCCTGTTGGTGGGGATTTGCAGGTCGAGCTGTCGCCTTCTTTGGCGGCGAATGTGATCCGCGAGATGGAAGCGCTGAAAGCTTTCCCGTATGATTTCACCGAGCCGCTGGTCTCACATCTGCTGCCCAACCTGGAACTGTACCGCGCTGCCCAGGAACTGGATTTGACCATCCCCGGACTGGAAAGCGACTTGCAGGAAGAGATCGACAGGAGCCTGGACCGGCTGCTGCGCTACCAGAATGAAGATGGCGGCTGGGGCTGGACGACAGGCCGGGAGAGTGACGAATATATTACCGCCTATGTGTTGTTTGGGCTGGGCCGCGCCCGGCTTGCCGGGGTGTTCGTCCCGCAGGAGAAGGAGCAGCGGGCCGGGGAGTATTTGTACTCCGTACTGGCCTCGCCGGAAGAGTCCGCTCCATCCTGGCAGTTGGATCGGCTGGTTTTTCAGTATTTCGCATTGTATCAATCGTCTGGTCAAGGGTTTGATCTGGAGCCGCTGTATGCGCAGCGTGAAAAACTTGCTCCCTGGTCTCAGGCCCTGCTGGCCTTGATGATCAACCGCGAAAATGTGGCTGATCAGCGGGCTTACGACTTGCTCAGTAACCTGGAGAGCACGGCCCGGCGCAGCGCGGGCGGCGCACACTGGGAGGATAGGGATGACAGCTCCCGCTACAATTTCAGCTCGGCGCATTTCAACACGGCCGTGGTGGTGGTTGCCATTGCCCGGATGGACCCTGCTTCGGCTTTGCTGCGGGACGGCATGCGTTACCTGGTCACGCAGCGGGCGAATGGCGGCGGGTGGGCTTCCAGCTATGAGACCGCCTGGGTGCTGATGGGGTTGATCGAGTCGATGAAAGCTACTTCCGATTTTAATCCGCGCTACAGCTATGCCGCGGATCTGAACGGGAAAACCTTGCTCAGCGGCGGGGTGGATAGCGGCAACCGTCTGACACCGGTATCCAGTTTTGTGCCGCTGACGGATTTGCAGGGGGAGGCGTTGAATGAACTGCGTATCTCTCGCGAGGATGGCAGCGGGAATCTGTATTACCGCGCCCTGCTCAACTTGGAACGTCCGGCGGAGGAAGCGGAGGCAAAACAAAACGGTTTGAGCATTACGCGCAGTTACCACGGCATCGGCGCTGCCTGCACCCCCGAGAGCTGCCCGATGATCGAGGGGCTGACCCTGGGCTCCGAATCCGGGGTAGCTGAGGTGCGCCTGACGCTGACCCTGCCGGAGGAGATGTCGTACCTGGTGGTGGAGGACTTCATCCCGGCCGGGGTAGAGATCATTGATCCGCAGCTCAAGACCAGCCAGGCTGAGGTCATTGCATACGATCCCCGCGACCCGTTTGGGAATGGCTGGGGCTGGTGGTATTTCAACGATGCTCAGGTGTATGACGACCATGTGCGCTGGATCGGCCAGCGGGTTCCGGCGGGCACGTACGTGCTGACTTATCATTTGCAGGCCGTGCAGGCTGGCGAATACCGCACCCTGCCGGCGCGGGCGTATGAGTATTACTTCCCCGATGTGCGCGGCAATACTGCGGGTGGGGTGTTCGCAATCGAGTAGGGGGGACAGGTTTATCCCAACGGGATGCTTCGCGATGACCTGTCCGCCTTTCTGCTCTGTGTGACTTTGTTTGGACTCTCGTTATCAGCCGATTGGGTTGGCGGGCGGATGATGCCATCCGCCCCTACGTTTGTGAGGATTGGGCACAGACGGGTTGAGAGTAATCACATGGTGGTGTAGACAAGTTGTTGACCTGTTCGCGTCTCTGTTTGGGTGGGTAAATTTTCTTCTCTATGCAATTTCGCGGTTTCGCAGGCTGAGCGTGAATTTGCGTAAACAAATTTACTTATTGTTCATTATTCTGTATAATAACCCCCTATGATATCGAGAGTCCTGCCTGCCATTAAAAAGGAGCTGCAATGAAGAAACTGCCCCAGACAAACAGAACTCGCATCACTGCTTTGGTGCTTGTCTTTAGCCTGTCATGGATTGCGACAGGTTTTTTTGTTAATACCCCTATGGAGGTCTTGACTGGGGAATGGAAGATCATCACCTCGCCCGGCATCCTGATCACGGATTATACAGCTTTGGCGAATCTGGGGGCGGCCTTGTTCAACGCTGGTCTGGTGACGTTGATGGGGTTGGGGCTGGCCTGGTTGATCAAGGCGGATTTTAATGGCTATCTGCTGGCCGGGTTGTTCACGCTGTCGGGGTTTGCTTTTTTTGGCAAGAATCCCTTTAATATCCTGCCGATTTTTCTGGGGGTGTATTTGTACGACTATTTCTTCTCACATGAACCGATGAAGAACCTGATCGCTCCGCTGCTGTTTGGCAGTACGCTGGGGCCGGTGGTGGGCCAGATCGCTTTCGGTTTTGATCTGGGTTTGTTTGGGCTGGCGCTGGGGATTACTGTAGGGGTTTTCTCTGGCATTTTGCTGGCGGGATTAATGCATCATATTTACACTTTTCACATGGGATACAACCTGTACAATACGGGTACCACCGGCGGATTTGTGGCGACGGTGATCTATATGTTTTTACGGGGTTTTGGCCTGGAGATAGAGCCAGCGTTTTACTGGTCGACAGAATATACCGGTTTTCTGACCGTGTTGACATTGGTTTGTTTGGGGTTGACCATCGTGCTGGGTTTTGTGTGGGGCGGCAGTCTAACCGGATATCGCAGGATCTGGCACAACAGCGGGCGCCTGACGGCTGACTTTGTGGAGATATCTGACCTGGGGACGACATTGATCAATATGGGTGTGATCGGGTTGATCGCCCTCGGGTATGTTCATTATGTCGGTGGTGATGTGAATGGCGCCACGTTGGCGGGCATTTTCACAGTGTATGCTTTTGGCGCGCTGGGCAAGCATCCCCGCAATATCCTGCCGATCATGCTGGGGGTCTATTTGATGTGCATTCCCAATGTCTGGACGCATGCCGAACCAGGGCCGCTGCTGGCGGCCTTGTTTTGCACGACGCTGGCGCCGCTGGCCGGGCGATTTGGCATGTGGGCGGGGATTGCCGCGGGTGCGCTGCATTTGCCGATGGTGATGCACGTGGGCAGCCTGCACGGGTTTATGAATTTGTATAACAACGGCTTTGCCGGTGGACTGGCGATGTTGATCATCGTCGGGTTCATCAAAACGCTGCGGGTGAAGATTTTGCTGGAGGATGAGGTTTAATCCTCATCCAGGTGAATATCCAGTCCATACAATAAACCGATCGCATCCGGCAGGGAGAAGTGCGCATCCTTAATTTTGTTTAATTCGGGGGAAAGGACGTAATGGTGCGCGCCGCGGAAGTCTGCGCCGGTGAGGTCGGTATTGGCGAAGCGGCTGTTGGTCAGGTCTGTGCCGCTAAAAACGGCTTTTTGCAGGTCGGCGTCGGAGAAATCGACATCCCGAGCGGTGCAGTCACGGATAGTGATGCCTTTGAGTTTCATGCCAATGAAGGTGGCGTAATTCAGCCCGCAGGAAATGAAGTTGAGTTGGGATTTGCTTGCCAGCATGGCTGGCGCCGCTGCGGTCCAATTCACCCCGGAAAGCTGGCAATGCGTATAGCTTACATTGCGAAAGCGGGCAGCCTGGACTTTCATCAGGCTCAGGTCGCAGTGTTCAAATTTGCAGTCTTTGAATGTGCAGGCCGTGAATTGGGTTTCATGGAAGGAACAGTGTTCAAAGCGGCAGTCCTCAAAGGTCTTGCCGTGTACTTCTTCGCCGTCCAGTTGCAGGTTTTTAAAAGTTTGCAGTTCAAATTCGGTTTCATCTTGGATATTCATGGAGTTCCATTCTCACAAGGGGGTATTTGATTGTGATTGTATCATTGGTTGGAAAGTTCCCAGGCAATCCGTCAATCAGGGAAAGGGTTCCCCCATGGTCAGCGGAAAGCCTCCCGCAGGAAATTCGCTGCGCGGAGGCAGCAAAGCCAATTTCTATATAACCTGAGTTGCGTTTAATTGTAGTAACGACTTTAGTCGTTATAAACCTGCATAAATTCAGGCTTTGACGAATTCATTCGTCACTACAATAATCATTTCGACGTTATCCTCAACTCAGGTTATATAAGCATGGGAAATTTACGTCAAGCCCAACCTGCGGGAGGATGCAAGAGTTGTCCTCCCGCAGGTTTCGGAGGAGAAGCAGGGTACTGGTTTCGGGGTGATGGCCTAATCAAGGTTGTGACAGATTCTACCCTGCGGGAGGCAGCGCCCGATTCCTGATAGCCAGATCACTTTGTTCACTCCAGTATATTGACGATAAATGTAATACGTTCTGCATGACATTCTACCTAGCACAATCTTTTTGATAGGACTATAACCATTGAGGCCGTTTCATATCCAGGCGGCGACATATCAGTAGGGCGAGAATCACCCGAAATGGGTGGTTTTTTTGTGGAAATTGTTCGAAAGGAAATTTAATGGTAGATATTCTTTTGATGGCCGGGATTCTGGCCTGTGCTTTCATGGCGCTGCGGGCGCGCAAACAATTGCCGTCTGCGCTGTGGCTGTCCAGTGCCAGTGTATTGACCGGGGTATTGATGTATCTGCTGGGCGCGCCGGAAATCGGGGTGATCGAGTTGAGCGTGGGCGGCGGTCTGGTGACCATTCTGTTCGTGTTCGCGATCAATATTACTGGCGAGGAACAGGTTCCCGTAAAGAAGCTTTTACCGTGGCCGGTTTCGATTGGGCTGATCCTCGGGTCAACGGTTTTGTTGATCTGGCTCAGTCTGCCGGCATTTACATTCAGCCTGCCAGCTTTTGACTCCGTCGGTTTGACAACCGCCTTGTGGGAAGACCGGCAGTTGGATGTGATGCTGCATATTGTGCTGATCTTCTCTGGTGTGCTGGGGGTGTTGAGCCTGTTGGCTGAAGAACCACAAAGCAAGGAGACCGATTAATGGAGACATTTTTCACTGTACCGGAGGCGGCTATTTTTGCTGTTTTGGGACTGCTGGGGATTGGGTTTTACGGGCTGCTGTCCCAGCGCAATTTGATCAAGCTGGTGGTGTCTTTACAGATCCTCGTCAAAGGCTCTTTGCTGGGGCTGGTGGTGGCGGGGCGTCTGTCCGGCCGCACCGACCTGGGCCAGAGCATGGCAATGACCTTCCTGGTGGTGGATACGATCGTGGCTGTTATCTCCCTGGCGCTGTTGGTGCAGATCCGCAAGCGGTTTGGCACGCTGGACATTAAAGATTTGACCACGCTGCGGAGGTGAGCATTTGATGACGGTTCTGGTTTTATTGGTGATCGCCCTGCCGTGGGCGGGAGCTTTATTGGTATTGTTGTTTGGCGACAGCAAACCGCGTGCCCAACACACCGCAGCAGTGATCTTTGTCGTGGCGACAGGCGGCGCGGCGTTGGGGATGATCCCCGGGATCAGCAGCGATGAAGTTTTCTCTTTTCCGATGGGCGCGGCTTTTGGTGCGTTGAGTTTTGTGCCGGACGCGCTGGGCGTTTCCTTGACGGTGACCGCCACCGTGGTGGGCAGCCTGGCGGTGATCTTCTCGGTGGATTATATGCGCGGCGAAGCCCAGTTGGGGCGCTATTATTCGCTGATGTTGTTCTTTATTGGAGCGATGGCCGGTTTGGTGTTGAGCAGTAATATTTTATTCCTTTTCCTTTTCTGGGAAATCACGGCGCTGTGCTCGTATGCCCTGATTTCCTTTAATAACGATGATCCCAAAGCCGTGTATGGCGGGATGAAAGCCCTGGTGATCACCCAGTTGGGCGGGGTTGGCCTGTTGCTGTTTGCCGTGCTGGGCATCACCTATGTGGGCACGTACGATGTTCACGAAATCATATTGAATGCGCATAGTCTTCCTGTGGGCATTCTGGCCTTTGCGGCGTATGGGGCGTTGATCGCGGCGGCGGCCAAGTCTTCGCAGTTCCCGTTCCACACCTGGCTGCCGGATGCGATGGAAGCGCCGACGCCGATCAGCGCGCTGATCCATGCGGCCACGATGGTCAACGCCGGGGTGTATTTGCTGGCGCGTTTTTACCCGGCTTTCAAGGGTGTGCCCGGCTGGACGACGGCCGTCATCCTGGTGGGGATGATCTCGGCCTTGCTGGCGGGGATGATGGCCCTGTTTGCTGATGACCTCAAGCGCGTGCTGGCTTACTCCACGGTCAGCCAGCTTGGGTATATGGTCTATGCGGTGGGAACGGGCGGTATCTTTGCCAGCCAGATGCATTTGATCAGCCATTCGGTGTTCAAGGCGCTGCTCTTTTTGTCAGCGGGTGCAGTGATCCATGCCGCCGGGACGCGTGATATGCGCCTGATGGGCGGCCTGGGCAAGAAGATGCCCTTTACCAGGGCGGTGTTCGTTCTCGGCGCGTTGGCTTTGGCTGGTATCCCGATCCTGAATGGTTTCTGGAGTAAGGAGTTGATCCTGGAAGCCGGGCTTGAATCTGGCAATCTGTGGGCATACGGGGTGATGGTTTTCACCGCAGGCCTGACGGCGCTGTACACCTTCCGCTGTGTGTGGCTGGTCTTTTTTGGTGAGCCGCGCAGTGACCTGCATGGGCATGATGCCGGTAAAGCGATGAAGGTTTCGTTGACCCTGCTGGCGCTTGGCAGTTTGACGACCTGGCTGCTGGCGGGTGTTTTCAGCCGCGCTCTGCATGAGACGCTGCCTTTGCACGAAATTCATTTTGAATCGGTGTCCGGGATGGCGGTGAAGATTTTCAGTTCCCCGGCAACCTTCCTGGCTTTGGGCGTGATTGGCCTGGGGTTGATTGCCTGGTTGCAGCGCAGCCGCCTGGCCGGTGTGGCACGCGGTTTCGCCTGGCTGTCCGGGTGGAGTGATACCATGTTTGGCTTTGAGCCGCTCAACCTGTGGCTGGCAAAGACCGTGCGTGGCGGGGCCGAAGCCCTGCGCGGTACGCAGACAGGTTTGCTGCAATGGAATATTGCCGGCATCCTGACCGGGCTGCTGGTCATCCTGGCGGTGCTGGTGTTCGGGGGTGTGCGATGATGAATACAAATACGGCATTGGCTGGATTGCTTTTGCTGCCGCTGTGCGGCTTCCCGCTGGTGTATTTCATTGGACGGATCAATGTGCGTTTGCAGCGTGACCCCAAAGGGACGCGCATCACCCGCTGGTTGTCACTGGCTGTGCTGCTGGCGATGTTTGTGCCCCTGACCGTGCTGGCCCAGGCGCAGATTGGCGGTCAACCGCCTGCGGCATTGCAGATTCACCAGGTCACCTTGCGGATGGATGCGATTGGGCTGCTGCTGGCTGCGGTTACCCTGGTGCTGAGCACGCTGGTGGTCATCTTTTCCTGGGCGTATATGGCAGAGGAAATCGGTGAAGGGAAATTTTACGCCCTGCTGCTGGCCCTGGTGGGCACGATCGTCGGCCTGGGCTGCACACAGGATTTATTCAATCTGTGGGTGTGGTTTGAGGGCATGTCCTTAACGGCAGTCATTCTGGTCACGTTTCATCACAAGCAGAATGGGGCGCTGGAAGCTGGATTTAAATACCTGGTGCAGAGTGTGGCCGGGTCGGTGTTGATCGTCCTGGGCATTTCGCTGGTGCTGGCACAGGAAGGCACCCTGGATATGGCCGCGGTGAGCAGGGTGGTTCCCGAAGTGACTTCCGGGATGCTGGCAGCGGGGACATTGTTCATTGCGGGTTTTGGGGTCAAGGCGGCCCTGGTGCCGATGTATACCTGGCTGCCGGACGCCCATTCGCAAGCGCCCAGTGGGGTGAGTGCGATGCTGTCCGGCGTGGTGATTGAGGCCGGGTTGATCGCCATGCTGCGTGCATTGATGCCGCTGGCCGGGTTCAGCCATGCCTGGGGGCCGATCCTGCTGGGCTTTGCGGCGCTGAATATGCTGGTGGGTAATCTGATGGCCCTGCGCCAGACGCAGGTCAAGCGGCTGCTGGCCTATTCCAGCGCGGCCCAGATGGGGTATATCCTCTTCGGTGTCGGTTTGAGCATGACCTTTGGTCAGGCGGATGGTGCGATGGGTGGTTTTTTTCATATCATCAACCATGCCTTGATGAAGGGTGCGGCTTTCCTGTCAGCCGGGGCGCTGCTGTATGCCCTGTATATGACAAAAGACAAACACGGGCCGCTGGTGCTGGATGACTTAAACGGCGCGGCAACGCGCTACCCTTTGATCGCGTTAGCGTTCAGCGTGGCTGTGCTGGGTCTGGGCGCCATGCCGCCGCTGGCCGGGTTCATGTCGGAGTGGCAGATCCTGCTGGCGGGTGCAAAAACCACCAGCCCGTGGATGCTGGCTTTGGTGGTTTTCACGGCTTTGAACAGTTTGCTGTCACTGGGCTATTATGCGCCAATGGTCAACCGTCTGTATCGCAAGCAGGCGGGTGAAATCGTCGCTGCTGGTGTGCGCGTTCCTTTGAGCATTACCATTCCGGTGGTTATACTGATGCTGGGAACCGTGTTTTTGGGGATATTCCCCGATCTGGTAAGCTGGCTGACTGGCCCGGCAGGAGTGCTGCTGACGGCAGCTTTTAGTGGTTAGAAGGAGGTTGGAATGAAGATTCTATTATCGGCTCCGGTTGCGTTCATGATTTATTTTGTTGTATCAGTGGGAATCTATCACATTGGCCGGGTATTGGCCGGGGCGGCAAACCCCAGCAAGGCAAAGTCCAGCATCTATGGCAGCGGGGAAGAAGCCTCTGCGCGTATGGCTGCACCGGGGTATACGCCTTTTTTTCGGATTGCATTCTTTTTCACCGTTTTACATCTGGGCGTGCTGGTGGTCGGTGCCGGAGATCTAAAGCCGGTGACGGGATTGTATATTGTCGGGTTGATGGCCTGTTTGCTGGCGTTTGGTGCGGATAAAGACATTGCCAGTGAAGAATGAGGAAACGAGGTAAATGATGGGTAGAGGACAAGAACCAGCCTGGCTCCAGGCTGTTAAAACCTGGGCAAGAGTTAATTCCATCAGCGCGATTCATTACAATACGGGTTCGTGCAACGGATGCGATATTGAAACCCTGGATGCATTGACCCCGCGCTATGATGTTGAACGGCTGGGCGTCAAACTGGAGGGCAGTCCGCGTCATGCAGATGTACTCCTGGCGACCGGGCCGGTGACCTTGCAGTCGGCTGACCGGCTGGTGCGCATTTATGAGCAGATGCCCGAGCCGAAATTTGTGGTGGCGATTGGCGCCTGTGCCCTGACCGGCGGCGTATTTCATGGCTGCTACAATGTGATTGGCGGGATTGATAAAATTTTGCCGGTGGATGCGTATATTCCCGGCTGTCCGCCGCGCCCGGAGGCGATCATTCACGGTCTGGTGCAGTTGATGAACAAGATAAAAACCAGGGAATCCGCTGTGGCGGATGAAGTGACAGCGGGAGGAGAAAAATGAACGAAGAGCGATTGGATCTGGCAGACTCTCTGGAAAAAGCAGAAACCTTGCTTTCACCGTGGGCAGATACATTTACCCATCCTGATGATCAGCGGGCGGATGCCATGCTGGCGGCGAAAGACCTTCATTCGGCAGTTGCGACGCTGGTGAGGGAAAGCTGGGGGTATCTGGCGGCGATCACCGGGATTGACCGCCCGGCAGCTGCGGAAGAAGATGGTCTGCCGCAGGCCGAGAATGAGATTGAGGTCATCTACACATTTTGTTGGGGAGCGGCGGTATTGTCCCTGCATGTGCGGCTTGGCTACAGCGAGCTTGTGGTGGACACGGTGTGTGATTTGATCCCCTCGGCCAGCTTTTATGAGCGGGAATTGATGGAAATGTACGGCGTGGTGGTGGAAAATACGCCCAATACCGAGCGTTTGATGCTGCCGGATATCTGGCCGGAAGGGGTGTACCCCTTGCGAAAATCCTTCTCAGGATTACAAGATCCCAATCCGCGCGGGTCATAGGAAGAGGTTTTGATGAAAAAGATCAATGATGAGAAATTTATTGTTCCGATTGGCCCGCAGCATCCGGCCTTGAAGGAACCGGGACATTTTGAGTTTACGGTAGATGGCGAGATTGTGACCAGCGCCACCGCCCGCCTGGGCTATGCCCACCGCGGGATTGAAAAAGCGGTGGAGAACCATAACTGGGCGCAGAACCTGTACATTCTGGAGCGGATTTGCGGCATTTGTTCACACACGCATGCCACCAATTACTGTCTGGGTGTGGAAAAGCTGGCCGGGGTTGAAGCGCCAGCGCGGGCGAACGCGATCCGTATTATTTTGTCCGAAATGGAACGCATCCACAGTCACATGCTGTGGTGGGGCGTGGCTGCGCATGAAGGCGGCTTTGATACCCTGTTCATGTATACCTGGCGAGACCGCGAGACGGTGCTGAACCTGCTGGAAGAGCTAAGCGGCAACCGCGTGCATTACTCGGCCAATGTGTTAGGCGGGGTCAAGTTCGACATTACCCAGGAGCAGGCAGAACTGATGTATACCGGGCTGGATTACCTGGAAGAACGCACCCACCGCTATTTGAAGATCATGACCGAGGATGAATCCTTTTTGCGCCGCACGCGCGGGATTGGCGTGATGACCCGCGACCAGGCCAAGCTGCTGGGCGCGGTTGGCCCCACAGCGCGTGCCTCTGGCGTGTTCCGCGATGTGCGCATTGATTCGCCTTATATCGGTTATGAAAATTATCCTCCGCAGATCATTACGGATACGGCAGGCGATCTGGAAGCGCGCTTCACCGTGCGTGTGCGGGACCTTTTTGAAAGCTTCCGCATCATCCGCGCGGTGCTGGACAATATGCCCGAAACGGAGTTGACGGTCAAGGTGCCGCGCAAAATCCCCGCGGGCAATGTGATCACCCGGGTGGAAGCGCCGCGCGGCGAATGCTTCTATTACATTGAAAGCAATGGCTCGGATATGCCGGAGCGGATCAAGGTGCGCACACCCACTCTGCCCAACTGGGGTTCGGTGCTGGCGACCTCCGCCGGTCACAAGCTGGCGGACATGCCGATGATCCTGGTGGGGATTGACCCGTGCTTCTCCTGTAATGACCGCGCGGTGGTCACCAAAGAAAATGGTGTTGAAAATACCTGGCAATGGAAAGACCTGCGCCAGTATGGGATAACGTATTACAAATGAACCTGCAAATTCCTCCTTTGGTTGCGGTGTTAATTTTTCCTGGCGGGCTGACGTTGATCATGGCCGGGTTATTGTACGAATGGATCAACCGGAAACTGGTGGCGCAATACCAGAACCGGGTAGGGCCGCGGTGGTTCCAGCCGCTGGCCGATGTGGTCAAACAGCTTGCCAAAGAAGAAATTGCCCCCGAAGGCGCAGACCCCTTTCTGTTCCATCTTTTGCCAGTCGTGTCGCTG
>Ga0334888_1001405_pt1 | contig 31378 bp, 29 predicted proteins | sample GraSluR1_MG_FD_207227 | JGI IMG/M metagenome (GOLD analysis project Ga0334888, IMG submission 207227) | Sludge microbial communities from methane-producing bioreactor in Wageningen University, Netherlands - Granular Sludge_3_08-R1 | ecosystem: Engineered > Bioreactor > Anaerobic > Unclassified ...
CGGTTTAACGACCTTGGACCAGCCCAGTTACAGTCTACCATATCCCCGCGCCCCGTCATCCACCTGCTCGTGGGCTTACCTCATTTTCGTCCTCGTTGGTGTGGCTTGCCACATGGGGACTCCTGTGCAAATGAAAGAATCGGCAAATGAAGGAATCGGTGAATCAACAAACCACCGAATCACCAATCCTAATCCCTCGTTACCGATTACCAATCCCCCATTCATCTTTCAGTGCGGCAAAAGCCAGGGTTGTTTCGCGCGTACCGTCGGGCAGGCGGACCGCGGCGCGGAAGCGGCCTTCGAGTTGCATCCCGGCTTTTTCGGCGGTGCGGCGGCTGGCGATGTTTTCCTCGTTGCAACGCCAGGTAAGGCGCTCCCAGGGCCATTCGGAAAAGCCCCACGTGAGGATCGCGCGCAACACGCGCGGTCCTAGGCCTTTGTGCGCGGCCTCAGCGCGAATCCACATGCCAATTTCAGCGGCGCGGTTGTCCAACTCACCCTCGCGTAGATGAAAGCCGGAGCCGCCCAACAGCCGCTTGCCATCGGGGGAGAAAACCCCTAAGACAAAGTTCGTGGAAAGCAGATATTCGCCGCGAAAACGCCGGACGGTTTGTTCGGCCTCAGTCTCCTCCGTATGCGGCTTGGCCCACAGCATAAAGCGCGTCAGATGCTCGTACGATGCATTGACCGCCTCCGCCAGCAACGGCCCATCGCCAAGTTCGTAGCTGCGAATGGTGAATTCAGCGGTGACATATTGATCTGGTGCGAAAAACGGTTCTGTATCCATCCAATCCTCCAAGATTAACTACGAATCCTCACGAATCTACACTAATGTTTTCTATTCGTGGAAATTAATGTGGATTCGTGGTAGATAATCGCTCCAACATGCGTACCACAAGCAGCGTGAGCCAGCGCGAAGGTGCGCGTTTCTGGCCGAAGTCCCAGCCTTTCCACGCCATCCAGATTGATTCAGGCGTGAAGCGATTGTCGGTGTCGGCCTTTGCCACTACCAACGCCGCCATGTCCTGTACACTTGGATCGTCGCGCAGCCACGAAAAGCGCGTGAGCACGTCCAGCACATGCAAGATGTCGTACCAAATCAACGGCGCTTTGAGTTTGGCGAAGTCCGTACCCATCGCAAAGAGATAAGGCCGCCGCTCTTTGCGTTGTGACCAAAGCGCGAGTGCCGTCTCTGCGCCGGTATGCGCCGCCGCCGAATCACGCCACGCAGGCAATTCCGCCAGGAGCTTGAGCATGAGCAGGTTGGCGTAAGGACACGGATCACTCGCCCGACCTGGGCCGTGGAACTTGCCCATCTCCGGCGCTCCGGCGCAAGGCCAGCCATTGTCGCGCACCAAACCTGCCAGGTATTCCACGGCCGCCTGCACTCGCACATCGTCCCCCAGGCCCAATTGGATTAGCGCGTAAAGTAGCAGCGGCGCATCGCACAACGCCCAATTCGCCTCGTCCTGGCCGCTGCCACCGAAGTGCGTGGGGATGTTGACCACCACCTGAAACGGCCCCTGCGCAGATTGATGCACCAGCACACGCCCGACGATGCCCTCGACGCCGGGATCGTCCAGGCGCACTCCTACATCCGCGACGAACGCCAGCTTGTGCAGCAGATGACTTGCGTCGTTGTGGCGCTTCAGCGGCGGGCCAGGCCATGCGGACAGTTCCACCAGCAATGCCCGAATCTGCGGATGATCGAGCATCGTCCGCCGCGCCGCCTCAACCTGCGGATCATCCTCCGGCTGGCGCAGCAAGTCCACCCGCGCGCGGTATTCCACCCACGGTTCGCCTTCCAATAACCAATCGACAACTTTGTTCATCACGATCCTTTTCGAGATGGGAATTGGAGGACTAGAGACTAGGCGACTAAACAAACACTCCCAATCCCCAATCCCTGATTCCTAATCCCTTCTGTCGTGCAACAATCGCAACGCAGCCGGTCGTCGTTCGAGGTGATAGGCGATGTACTGTTCCATCGCCTGCGCCAGTTCTTTAGCCGTGCGCTCCGGCAAGGCAAACTGTGTCACGTCGTCGAAGCTACGACGTTGTAAGGCTTGCAACCACGAGAGCGCGCTCGGCGACAGAGGACGCACGGTATGCTCGCGCGCATCGGACGCGAAGCACTCGTGACAGACCGCACCGCCGCGTTCCAGATCGAGTCCGTAAGGTTCATGGTCATCGGCGCGGGGACGCAGTGGCGCGTGACAGAGGTCGTTAGCACGCTCGCCCACGCATACCCCCCACTCCGGACGGAAGCCCGCCAGCGCCAAGACTTGCTGCTCGTACCAGCGCGTCAACAACTCCGGCGCGACGCACTTATCCAACCGTGCAAAGACATCATCGACCAGCGCATATAACTGCGGATCGGCCTCACCCTCGAAAAAACGCATCGCCAACTCGGCGACGTAGCGCGCATACGTGCCCAGGCGGAAATCCTCTTGCAGATGTGCGCGCACCTGCACGGCCTCCGCCTGGCTGACGATGTCCCACGATCCTGTGACCCGCGACACCAGCACTTGCGTTTTAGCGAAAAGTTCGAGATGCCCGGCCTTGCGCGAGCGTGGCTTGCGAATGCCCTTTGCCAGCAGATCCACACTGCCCTCAACCGTGAGCAGCCTCACCACACGGTCGGCTTCGCCGTGGTCGCGCCGGTTGAGGACGACGCCCTCTAGCCGGTAGAGCTTGCCCCTGCTGCTCATACCGGTTCGAACGTGCAGCGCCCGGCTTTGGCGAGCGATTCGCCGAGGGTGTGGACGAACAGCGCGTCGAGCCAATCCGTGATGGGGCGGGGATCGGCATCGGTGAGGAACACCCAAAGCCGTGAGTGCGTGTACGTCTGTTCGCCTGTGTCCTCGAAGACGCGCGCTTCAGGCCGGAAGCCAACGACGGATTCCAACTCCGCCTGGCACGCGGGGCGTTGTCCAAAGAACAACCAGTGGCGAATGCGCACCAGGCTCCCGCCGTCCAACGTGCGTTCCAATTCACCGCGCTCGGCGAGTGGTGTGGTCAATGCGAGAAAGACGACCACCACGATCGTCAACGCCATAACCACACTCGCCAGATCCCAACGCGGGGCCACGGGCGCAAGGATGAGGAACGCGGCAGCACACAATCCACCGATAAATAACCCTAACACGATCCACAAGATTGAGGTTCTGATTTCCCACACCACATGATTGTGAGCTTCTTCTAGTATTGTTGCTTTCATCGTCTCCTCTCCTCACGCGCCGGAGGTCGCGGCGTCAAAGCCGCTACGCTTCCAAGTATACCGCAGATAACGAAGTGAGCAATTGTGCATTTTATGCCTCGTGCATTTTAAGCCTTGTGCATTTTAGGGTAAATTAGTGTAGAATAGAGGTAGACTCTGGCCGAAGCATACATACCTTGCCAGGCTTCACTACCCTAAGGAAGAGGACATGCAAATCGGGACGATCCAAAAGACAATCAAGCTCTTCAAAGAAACGCTCGAAGGCCTGCACGTCAATATTGAGTTGTTGCGACTGGAGAAACTGGCGATGATGGTCCACAAGGCGATGACTGTGCAAGCACGCTACTTCCACACGCCGGAACACATTTTCTCACTCTCCGATGCATCCAGCCCAATCCAGGCGCTCGCGGCGTTGTATCACGACATCGTCTACTACCAGGTAGACGAAGGATTCATCCCCGAAATCCAGATGCTCATCGCCACATATGTGCGAGAAGAAGATGGGCAGTTGCTCCTGACTGCGCATGTAGACCCTGCCGATGCCGCGTTGGCCCGTACGTTGGAGGTTTTCGCCTTCGAGCCTGGACAGCGGTTGGCAGCACTCGGCGGGCAGAATGAATTTCTCAGCGCCCTAACACTGAACAGCAGCCTCGAAGGGATCGTCAGTGCACAGGACTTGCTCAAGGCCACCGCCTGTATCGAAGCGACCATCCCCTTCCGTGGAATCAACGCGCACGGCGAAAGCCCCGCCGATGTGCTCGTGCGCCGGCTAACCGCCATCAACGCCCATCACGACTACGGAATGGCTGCGGAAGAAATAGCACAAACAGTCGAAATGGCTACTGCGCTTTCCAACCGCGACGTGGCGAGTTTCGCAGAAGAAGATACGGCGCTCTTTCTGGATGGGACGTGGCTGCTGTTGCCTGAGGCAAATCCCTCGTTACGGCTAAAAGGCATCTATACGATTCGTAGTTATCGCCAGGCATTGCAGAAGATGGATGGATTTCTCAACTTCCTCGATCCGAACGTCATTTTCAACCGCTACCGTGATACCCCATCCCTTGAAGCCTACACCGAAATGGTGAGCCTGGCGCACCAAAACCTGCACACCGCGCGCGAGTATCTGAGCATCAAATTGCTCACGGCGGCCATCCTCGAGGCGCTGGCCGAATTGACCGGCGGCGACGCCCCGATGTCGCTCTTTATGGGAGATATCGATACAGCAGATACAGATTACGTGCGCCTGGACGACTTTCTACCGCAAGTCCCCGCCACCAGCCGGGAAGAGGATTCCCCAATCTTCCGCCTGTTGGCGTATGGTCGCGGCAGTGCATCGAGTTTCGACATGAGTAATTCACCTTTGGCCTTGTTTATCTATCGCCACCTGGGAATGGAAGGCAGCCAGCGCCTGCTCGAACTCGCGGAATCTATGTTCGAAGGTCAGCTAGACCCCGAGACCTTTCTCGATCAACTGCCCACATCGCTCATTGTCCCCATTGTGACGGCCTGCGCAGTGATGGCGACCACGCGCAGCGTCGCCCTGCGCCGCTACCTGGCGCACAAAATGCCCATCGCTGAATCGGAACCATGATTTCAGCTTTTAACCAATACCAAAAGGAGGTTATGATGTCAGATAAATGTGCCAGTCACACTGTATCCACTGCGAAATGGGGATCCACGAGGTGGGGTGCCGTCTTTAGCTTTGCCATCGTCGGGATTTTGTTCGTCATCGGCCTGAGCCTGCCGCAACAATCGGAGGCAGGTACGGCCTTGCCGACACCACTGCTTTTCGATAGCCCTATCGGTAATCCGGTGCTAACCATTGACAAAACGGCGAACAATCCTGCCCCACAACCCGGCAGCATCGTGACTTACACCCTCAGCTACGCCAACACCGTAGCCGACTCACAGGCATTCAACGTGCGCGTGTACGATTTCCTACCCGCCGGTGTGCAGTACCTCACGGCGTCACCTGCGCCCGTATCCGACGCTGACGGCATTCTGCTATTCACCGCGCCATCCGTCGGGCCAACGACAACGCCCGCGAATATCACCGTACGAGTACGCGTTCTGTCAGGCCATGCTACGCTCCTCAATCAGGCATTGGTCACGGCTGACGGCGTCACACCTGCGGTGGACTCGCTGTTGCTCACGACCCTGCCGGCCACCAGTCACTTGAGCTTGATCAAAGATGGAAATGGCGCCGTATTAACCGGAGGCACACTCGAATACACGCTGCGTTGCCAGAACTCCGGCCCTGTAGCTTATCGAGACGTCGAAGTCGTCGATGTGCTACCTACGGGCATGACACTGGTGAGTGCCACAATCCCGCCTGCAACGACCACGCTACCGCTGCTCAGGTGGTCAGTAGGCAACTTGGCGCCGGGTGCAATGTGGGAAGTCACGCTCGTCGCCACAGCGCCGGCAAACGTAGGAATCATCACCAACACCGCTTCCCTTAACGCGCCCACGCACACCTCCTCGCAGGCGTTTTGGGTGACCCAGGTGATTAGTGAGGGCGCCATCTTGAGAGTGGATAAAACAGGTAGCGCCGTCACCGTTACGCGCGGCGACCCGCTCATCTACACGTTGACGTATCAGAACAGAGGTAACGCAGAGGCCAACGGCGTCGTCCTGACCGACACGCTTCCGGCAGACGTCATCGTAGTCGGCGCCGATCCTGCACCAACACATAGCAGCGGGCAACTAAGGGTGTGGGAAATCGGAACACTGGGCGCTGGGGTAACAGAAACGATCGTCATCACGACAACGGTTGCACCGAGCGCACAAGGAACGCTATACAACCACGTCGCCATCAGTGCACCAGGGGCCTGGGGCGACTTCGACGATTTCTACACACTGGTCGAGCAACGCAAAATCTACTTACCTTTGGTACTGCGTGCGTATGCGCCATAACTGGTGTTAGCGCGTCTTAGTGGGGCATCAAAGCGATACGATGTCGCCGATCATGTGGCGCAACGTCGGTATGTCGAGGCTCTTTTTGTCCAGAAAAGCGCACGCGCCGGCTTCAAGCCCGCTGCGGCGAAATTCTGCATCGGGATAGGCGCTGATGAGGATGATGCGCGTGGCCGGTGAAATGGCATGCAAGGCGCGCGCACACTGGATGCCGTTCTCGTCGCCCAGGACAACATCCACCAACGCCAGGTGTACGGTGATGCGCTTGACGAGCTGCACGACGGCGCGATTGCCGTCCGCTTCATAGATGGTGGCCTGCGGATGTGCGTGGGCCACCATCTGCCGCAGACGATTGCGGTACCGGGCATTATCGTCCACCAAAAGGATGTTGATGTATGGGGTATGCACAACCGGGCCATCGCAATCGCGCGCGGCTTCCGCTGCAGAGAGCGCCAGGCGTTCGGGCTGTTGCATAACGTGGGCGATCGCTTCCAGGCGATTCGCTACGCCCAATTGCCGGTATAGGCGCGTCAGATGGTTCTCGACGGTCTTGGCGCTTAACCCGAGAATCGAGGCAATTTCCTGATTAGACCGGCCTTGTTGTAGAAGTTCCAGAATATCCCGCTGGCGCGCGCTAAGTGTCTCACCCTGGTCGGCAGGGAGGGGAGCGGTCACGAGCTTGTCAAGCAGCGGGCTGGAAATCCAACGCTCGCCTTGTAGCACCCGCTCGACCGCGAGTGACAGATCGCGCAACGGCTGATCTTTCAAATGATACCCGTGCGCGCCGGCCGTTAGCAATCCGCGCACGTATACTGCGTCGTCGTAGGCGCTGATGATGAGGACTTTAAGTTCCGGGTACTCGGAGCAGATGCGCCGCACCGCCACGATAGGATCGAACTGCGGCATGGTGACATCGATCAAGGCCAGATCGGGGCGCAGGTCGCGCAGCAGAGCCAGCAACTCCGGGCCATTCCCGGCCTCACCTACCATCTTCAGGTTGAGGATGCTTTCCAGGGTATTGCGAATCCCGGCGCGCACAATGGTGTGATCATCAGCTAGAACTACCCTTATCGTCGTCATACCGCCATTATACCCTGTCATACGCCAGGGGGAAATCCCCTAATCAACATTAGGGGATTCCCCTCGTATAACACGGGGGAAAGGGACAATGAGAGACATGAACCTTATACTGTATACTGGTTGCGTTTTTGTGTGCGAAAAGCAATACTGTGAAGCAGTCGTATAATGTCGTGTCGACGCTTTATGAAGCCATCTAGCCAAGGAGGTTGATTATCACAAAAACACAAGTGACCAGCAAGTTCATAATCTTCCATTAGTAACCACACAACAAACAGGAGGGAATAGAAATGTCTCGTACAGTTACACGATCCTTAACGGCCATTCTCTTAGTGGCCATGTTATTGACCAGCCTTGCGGGCTGCAGAGGCACCGGCAAAACCAAGGTCGGCCTGTCGTTCTCGGACTTCGCCACCGAACGGTGGAAGAACGAGGAAATTCTTATGCGGAAGCTGTTGGAGGAGAAAGGCTACGAGGTGATCTCCCAGGAAGCTGCGCACGACGTGAAATTGCAGAACGACCAGATCGACAATATGGTCACGCAAGGCGCCAAGGCCATCATCATCGTGGCTGAAGACGGCGATGCCGCCGCCACCGCTGCCAGCAAAGCCGCCAAACAGGGTGTCATCGTCATCGCCTACGACCGCTTGATCAAAACATCCGACATCTCCGCCTACGTCTCCTTCAATAACGTCGAAGTGGGCCGCCAGCAGGCTCTGGGGGTGATGAATGCGCTCGGTATCGACAACTGGGACGTCGCCGCCAATGGCCCCGCCCGCGTCGCCAAACTGGGCGGCAGCCCCACCGACAACAACGCCATCCTCTTCCGCCAGGGGCAGGATGAAATTCTTGATCCGCTAGAGGCTGCGGGCAAGATCGAAATCGTTGCCGATCAGTGGGTGGAGAACTGGGACGCCGCGAATGCGCTCAAGTTGATGGAAAACATCCTCGTCGCCGCCGGCAACGACATCGATGCAGTGGTCGCTTCCAATGACGGTACCGGTCTGGGTGCACTCCAGGCATTGAAAGCACAGGGGCTGGCAGGCGTAGTCCCGATCTCGGGACAGGATGCAACCGCCCCCGGTTGTAATAGCATCGTCAAGGGCGAGTTGACCGTCTCCATCCTCAAGGACATCCGCGATCTATCCCCGTTGGCGATCGATCTGGTGGACAAACTGATCAAGGGTGAGCCAACCGAATTGCGGAATTACACTTTGGCTGAACTGACCAACGACAACTCTCTCCAGGGCCAGGTTCCATGCCAGTTCTTGCCGGTCTTTCAGGTCAACCAGGACAACGTCTACGATCTCGTGGTGAAGAGCGGATTCCAAAGCTACGACGACGTCTACCGCGACATTCCTGACGCGCAACGGCCACCGAAGCCCTAATTCCAAGAAGCGAGAATCCGATTCTGTGAATGACTGTGCCTCCTTGTAGTAAGGTGTATAACGACTTGCTATGAGGAGGCACTTTCCTCTTGAGATGGTATATGACAAATTGTTGAGCGAATGCGCCATGAAAAAACACAGTGAGGAGCACGCTAATGAATGATGACCACATCGTGATCGATGACAACGCCCCAAGTGCACCCGGCGGCGACGTGATCCTGGATTTCCACAACGTCACAAAGCAATTCCCCGGCGTGGTTGCTTTGCGCGACGTCTCTCTTCAAATTCGGCGCGGCGAAATCCACGGTATCTGCGGGGAAAATGGCGCGGGCAAATCGACGCTGATGAAAATCCTCTCCGGTGTGTATCCATGGGGAACATACGAAGGGCAGGTTCTTTTCGAAGGGCAAGAGTTACGGCTGGAGAACCGCTCAATCCGCCAGGCCCTCGAAGCCGGCATCGCCATCGTCTACCAGGAGCTCACATTGGTGCCGGGTATCACCGTGGGAGAAAACATCTTCCTGGGCAAAGAACCGGTCGAGCGTGGAGCGATCAACTGGGATAAACTATATGCCGATACCCAACACTTGTTGAACGAGTATAAACTCGATATCCCGCCCCAGGCTCTCGTCAAGAACCTCGGCGTCGGCAAGATGCAAATGACCGAAATCGCCAAAGCCCTTTCCGAAAACGCGCGGTTACTCATTCTCGATGAACCAACCAGCGCCTTGGCAGAAGCCGAAGTCGAGCAATTGATGATCATCCTGCGCACGCTCAAGGAACACGGCGTCACCTGCATCTATATCAGCCACAAGCTGGAAGAGTTCTTCTCCATCACCGACAGCATCACCGTGCTACGTGACGGCCGTGTCATCACCACGCAACCCACCCGAGACCTTTCCGTGGAAAAACTCGTGCATTATATGGTGGGGCGCGAAATGACGGAGCGCTTCCCCGAAAGCCATCGTCAACCTGGCGAAATCGTTCTCGAAGTCGAAGATTTGCACGCTGCCGACCCCACAGAATCCACGCGCGAAGTGCTGAAAGGCGTCAGCTTCACGCTGCGTAAAGGCGAGGTCCTCGGCATCGCGGGATTGATGGGCTCCGGACGCACGGAACTGGCGATGACCATTTTCGGCGAGTATGGCAAAATCACGCAAGGCACAGTGAAATTGGCAGGCGAAACGCTCAACATTAAAAACTCGCGTGACGCGATGCGTCACGGCCTCAGCCTGGTGCCCGAAGATCGTAAGCGTCATGGCCTGGTATTGATACAATCGATCCTCCGCAACATATCTTTGCCCAACCTGGACCAGTTCGCAAAATGGTATAAAGTCGATGACAATGCCGAATTGAGGGCCAGCCGCACGTTCGCACAAAACCTGGCCATCAAAGCGCCGCACCTGAACGTGCTGTGCAACACCCTGTCGGGCGGTAACCAGCAAAAGGTCGTCATCTCCAAATGGCTCATGTCCCAACCCAAAGTTTTGATCATGGACGATCCCACACGCGGAATTGACGTAGGGGCCAAGTACGAGATTTACAAGTTGATCAACGATCTCACCGCGCAAGGTATAGCCATCATTATGATTTCCAGCGAACTCGAGGAAGTCCTGGGCATGAGTGACCGGGTCATGGTCATGCACGCAGGTCGCTCCGCCGGCATTTTGGATATCTCCGAAGCGACGCAAGAACACATTATGGCATTAGCTACCGGCATTGCCTGAAACACATCCTGATAAAGAAGGTGAACTTATGAGTACAATCTCTAAAAACGGCTCAGTGCAGAACACCGTTTCCAATCTCACCAAGCAGTTCCGCGCCAATATCCAGACGTATGCCATCATTGTGGCGATGGTGGCGATCTGGATCATCTTTACCATTACGACAGGCGGTTCGTACGCATCAGCGCAAAACGTCTCGAATCTATTCCGGCAAATGACGGTAACGTCCTTCCTGGCGGTCGGCATGGTGCTGGTCATCGTCACCGGGGGGATCGACCTTTCCGTCGGCAAAGCGGCCGGATTTGTATCGGTCGTCGTCGCCCATTTCCAGGCTTACATTTGGCCCGATATGCTCCCTGGGCAGGAATGGCTGACCACCATTCTGTCGGTCCTCATTGGTTTGACAGTCGGTATACTCATTGGTACGTTCCAGGGTTACATCATTTCTTACCTCCGTGTACCTGCCTTCATCGTGACGCTCGGCGGTCTCTGGATGTTCAACGGTGGCATCCTGATCGTGACGCAAGGAAGGACGATCCCGGCCAATCAACCGCTCTTCTCGTGGATCGGTCAGGGGTATCTCAGACCAACTCACGGTTGGATCGTTGCCGTTGGGGTCGTTGCGCTGTTGTTTTACACCATGTTCAACAACCGCCAGAAAAAACGCCGTTACGGTTTCGAACTCTCACCCTTATATGTAGATGTTCTCAAGACTGCTTTTTATGCTGTGCTGATCGCGGCCTACGTCGCCGTCGTCAACTCCTTCAATGGCGTGTCCATTCCCGTGCTGTTGTTGGCGACCGCAGCCGTCGTGATGGCTTACGTCTCCAACAACACCCGTTTTGGACGCTACGCCTACGCCATCGGCGGCAACCGTGAAGCGGCGCGGCTCTCCGGCGTCAACATCAACAAGAATATTTTCGGCATCTTCGTCGTGATGGGTTTCTTGTGCGGCGTATCCGGTATCGTATTGGCTTCCTACGTTGGCTTTGGAACCACTGCCGCCGGTCACGGATACGAGCTGGACGCCATCGCCAGTTGTATCTTGGGCGGAACCTCCACCCTCGGCGGTGAAGGTACCGTCTTTGGAGCCATGATCGGGGCGCTAATTATGGCGAGCCTGACCAACGGCCTGCAAATATTGAACGTTCCTTCGTCATGGCAGTACGTCGTGAAAGGCATCGTGCTAATTCTGGCCGTCTATACCGACGTGTATTTCAAGAAAAACCGCTAATCATGTGCGCCTTCCGGGAAGGTTCCCGGAAGATTGCGTGAATGAATGAACGAACTCCGATAGCGTGTTATATGGATCCGCTGCTCAGGGTAATCAACGTCTCTCGCACCTTCAGCGATTTATGGGCGCTGGAGAACGTCAACCTGGACGTCATGCCCGGCGAGGTCGTCGGCGTCGCGGGCAGCAGTGGAGCGGGGAAGTCGGTGTTGGCGAAGATCATCGTCGGGCTGTACGAGCCGACCGGCGGCGCTCTCTACTTCGAAGGGCAGCGCTACAGTGGATTACCTCCCTATATGGTGCGTGCGCTCGGCATCGAGATGATCCACCAAAGACCCGAACTGGTGGATATGCTGGATATCACGGCCAACGTCTTCTTGGGGCGCGAAGCGACGGGCGGCTTATTCAAACGCAGTATGCGCTGGGCCGACCACAAAGCGATGAATACCCAAGCCCAGCATATTTTCGACGAACTTGGCGTACGCTTCGACTCCCTCCAAGATAAGGCGGCCAATCTCTCCGGTGAAGAACGGCAGGTCGTTGCCATCGCCCGTTCCCTGGTAGGAGACAACCGGTTAGTCGTTATCGACGGACCGTTGGTGGGACTCAGTATTACCCTGCAAAAGAGGCTGCTCAATCTGGTGCATCGTTGGCAAGAACGGGGCTGCGCGGTGTTGATCTGCAGCGACAACCTGGGCAACCTCTTTGCTGCCGCCGACCGCCTCATCGTTCTCAATAGAGGCCGCAAGGTCGCCGAGCGCCGTACCGATGAGACCACGCAAGAAGAAATCGTCGCGCTCATGGTCGGCACGCCGCCCCCCGAACAAGTCACGCCACTTATATGGGCGCTCGATAGCTACTACCGGGCGCGGGAGCAGGCAGAGACCCTCCAGCACAACCAGATGCTCCTCCAACGCGACCTGGCTGCACAGGACTCGCTCAATCGCCAATTGCTCGATCAACTATCCCGGCAAGTTGCCGCACTGGATCAGGCCAACGCCGCTCTGCAAGATGCGCAGCGGCGTTTATTGTTGGAGCGCGAGGATGAACGCAAGCACCTGGCGCGCGAACTGCACGACCAGGCCGTGCAAGATTTGTTGGGTCTCGGCTATCAAATTGAAGAGATGCTGGCCGTCGAAACCGTTCCCGTAGCCTTGACTCCTGGCCTGCTCCTGATGCAAGAGGATGTCAGGCGGTTGATCAACGACCTGCGCCGGATTTGTAATGACCTGCGCCCGCCCGCGCTGGATAGCCTGGGCTTAGGTGCCGCCGTCCGCTCCCACGCGCAGCAATGGGCCGAGCGCCACGGCATCGACCTGACCTTGGACATCGCCGCAGACCTGCGCCGGCTGCCCGAAGCCACCGAACTTTCGGTCTTCCGTATCGTCCAGGAAGGGCTGAACAACATCCAGCAACACGCACAGGCCACCGAGGCCAGCGTCATCCTCGAACACACGTCGCCGCGCACTCTCCAAATTACGATCACGGATAACGGCAGAGGGCTAAACGAGGACATCGACCTCGCGGCGTTGGCAGCCAACAGCCATTACGGGCTGCTCGGTATCAGTGAGCGGGTGGCGCTACTCGGCGGCAAGCTGCGTCTCCAAAACCGCCCCCCCGGCGGATTATCGATCAATGTCGAAATCCCCCATCCCCGTACACAGAAAACCGGCTAACGACCTATCCGTAAATTGCTCTGACGCCAATCTTCGGATTGAAAGCCGCCCCGAGACGGGGTGTGGAGCGAATTTTGGGATAGATTCGAAACCCCGCTTTTGGAAATTTGATCACTCCCGATTGTGTGCTAACATACTGAGAACTGGTGAGCCATGTTCAACCAACATCTGCTGCAACTGGACCTGAGTGTATCGGAATACGAGGCGCTGGGTGGGCGTATGGGACGCCATGCCGAAACATACTACGCCGCCCTGCCCGCCTACTTGATCGCCCGCTGTCCGTTCTGCGGTTCGGAAAACATCGAGCGGCTCGACACATACTCGCTACGCGAATGGCCCGGGATGAACCTTCTCAAAGGAATGTCAATCTTCGGCCACCACGCGGTCGTGCAGCACTGCGGGCATTTTGCCCTGGTACAGCGGTTTTTGAACCTGCGTGGCGTGCGTTCCGCCGAAATCTACGGGACCCTCAAAGGCCCGGAAGTTCCCCACGTGATCGGCTATTTGCTCAAGCCAGGCCCGTTTCCGGTGCCACATGCCATCGACTACATCCTGCGGGAGGAAGACTTCTACTGTCAGGCCGTCCTACATGCGCTACCGGTTTGCCGCCCGGAAGGCGCGCGTTTCGAACCGGCCTACAACGTCTTCATCGTCACCTATTTCTCCGAAAACCCGAGTAACGCCCGCGAAGTCGTGCGCGCCTACAACACGTTTTTCCGCGACCCGCGCACACCGCCGACGTTCTGGGAACCGCCGGATGGCTGCGAACCATGGTGGGACTTGCGGCGCTGGGTGCGGTCCGGCCGGCTGCACTGGATCAACGGCAGTGCCCCCAATCTACCTCTGCGTACCCGCGCCGTGACCGAATTCCCTTATGGCGATCTCGAAGGCCGCCGCTATCCTTACTTCATCCGCCCGCACCGGCTCGACACTTGGAAAAATCCGCCGACGACTGACAAAGATCGTCCAGATATCATCCGCTTTGGTTGGCAACTGGATTACGATCAGGAGGGAAACGACGTCCCCGGCGGCGTGCTCATCCGGTGGGACGGCCTCAAAGACACCACCGCTTTTCGCCTCATCCGCCATCCGGTGGCCCAATACTGGTTGCCGGAGCCGGAGACGACCCACCGTGTGCGCAGCGTGAACATCCTGATACACGACATCAAATCCTTTGCCACACGCCCGGATGTCGAGAGCGGGAAGACTGAGGTTGTGCTGAACGTGCACTATCCTCCGGGCGAACGCACGCTTGGCTTGACCACTAAATACAGCGAAGCCCTCCAGTGGATCGGCGATGCCAATCGGTTCCTGGAAAACCTCAAAGCGATGCGACGCATCGATTTTTTGCGTATTCTGCGCGCGGAAGAATGAATACACCGGACCGGGCGGAAGACACACTCTTCGAGATGCTCGATGCTGTTGTTGACGATCCTGAGACAACGACAGACCTTGTTGCTATCGGCGATACGTTTTACGAGCAGCTACAGCAACAAAGCGATGCCGCACTCATCGCCGGAAACCTCGCACGCAGCGAGATCGCAGCCAGCATCGCCGATCTGCACGCCTACCTCAGCATGGAATAAGGAAAACACAAAATGGAAATTCGACGTCTGAGTTGTTTGGAGGGCGCGCGGCGCGCCTCCGGTACGGTTTTGGTCATCGACGTGTATCGTGCTTTCACCTGCCAGGCCGTGGCCTTTGCTCAGGGCGCGGCGCAAATTTTGCTCACCGACGACCGCGATGAGGCGCTGCGATGGCAAGCCGAGGGGCGCGGCGATTACACGATGGGCGAAGTCAGCAACTTGATGACCTACGAGGAGACCGGCTTCGACTTCGACAACTCGCCGCGCAATTTTTACCTGCACGACGTGCGCGGGAAGACGCTCATCCAGCGCACTAGCGCGGGCGTCGCCGGGTTGTGTGCCGCTGCTCCCGGCGCGGATCGACTGTATGCGGCCTCGTTCCTGACCGCCGAAGCCACCGTCCATGCCGTGCTACGCGACGCACCGGACGTCGTCTCCATTGTGGCGATGGGCGCGTGGGAACAGCGCACCGACGAGGACGAACTGTGCGCCTACTACCTGCACAACCGGCTCGAAGGTCGCCGGCCGGACATAGAGGCCGTCAAAGCGTTGGTGCGCACAGGAAATACCTACGCCTGGTACACCAAAGAGTACCTCGACGGCTACCCCACCGATGGTGAAATCGGCTTGCAGATTGATGCCTGCGATTTTGCCATCCTGGTGCAGCGCGAAGACGGCATCCTCGTTTCGCGGCCTGTTGGCCGGCCCTAAAGAGGCCGGGCTTAGAGAACGAAGCCCTGCGGGCTGGAATGTAGTCTGCAGGGCTTTGCACTTTTAGTGCACAGGCTAATGAAAGTTAAGTAAACAATCCGGTAATTGTATGCGCTGGGAAAAACCGGCTGAAGCGGCGCACACACGTACACGCCGACTTCAGTCGGGAAGACCACGCTATACACATTACCGAACTAATTTTTAAAATCTCATCAGCCTCGCGCCTTGGTAGCCGGCTTCCACAGCAGCATCAACACCGCCGCGATCAATGCCATTGCCGAACCAAAGAAGAACGGGGCCGACGCGCCGAATCCGCCCCAGCGCCCCACCCCTTCCCACAAAATTCCGGCGATAAGCGACGCGGGGAAATCCAGGATTCCCAACACCGCATTGTACGTCCCGTAGGCCGTGCCACGCAACGCTTCCGGTACGAGGTCGGCGACCATCGCCTTCGTCGTGCCAAAAGCCAGGCCATAGTACAGGCCGTAGACGGCGTACAGCACCCACACATGCCAGCCTGTCCCCGCAATCGCAAAGCCCAGGTAGATCACCGCATAGACCAGCCACCCGCCGATGATGACACGCCGCCGCCCCGCCCTGTCGGAGAACGAACCCGCCGGGGCGCTCACCAGCGTATAAACGGCATTGAACGTGACCAACATCCCCAAAATGCCCAGAATGTTCAACCCGCGTTCCTGTGCGCGCAGCACGAGGAAGGCATCCGACGAGTTGCCGAGGTCGAAAAGCCCCACGATCAGCATGAAGATCAGGAAAGGCTTACCCAATCCGCGAAACGAGATGCGCGGCAACTCGCGCACTTTGGTCACCCCCACCTCACGCGCCCCAATCGCCAGCGAGAGCACCGCCAGCAATGCCGGGATCAGGCTAACAAGCACCACCGTCTGGAACGTCCCGCGCGTCAGATTGCCTGTGGTGCGTTGCGCAAACCACACCACCAACAGCGCAATGAGCAACCCTAAAACCGCGCCGCCGGTATCCGCTGCGCGATGAAAGCCAAAGGCCAGACCCCGCTGCGATTCGTCGATACTGTCGGCCACCAGCGCGTCGCGTGGCGCGGTCCGCACACCTTTACCGACGCGATCCGCCCAACGCACACCTGCCACCAGTCCCCACGTGTTGGCAATGTAGAAGAACGGCTTGGCCAGCGCCGAAATCCCGTAGCCCGCCACCGCCAGCCATTTGCGCGCGTGCAGCTTGTCCGACAACCAGCCGGAGAACACCTTGAGGATGCTCGCAGTCGCCTCGGCGATACCCTCAATCAAGCCGATGATGTTGGTCTTGACACCCAACACATTCGACAAAAACAGCGGCAGAATGTTGATGACCATCTCACTGGAAATATCCATGAAGAAACTGGTCAAACTCACCGCCCACACATTGCGCGGCAAGCCTCGTACTTTGTCCTTAAAAGAAGTTGATGAACGAGCCATATAGATTCCTCCCCGAAACGTGATAAAGGTTCTTGCGAGATAGGAGCGGCTGAAGCCGCCACTACATACGGTAGCCCAACTCCGGTTCGATACTATACCTACGCAAAGAATAGTCAATCCCCAGCTTTTCCTTAGCCACTTTCATGGTATCCTTGGCACGGCAAGTGAGCGCGCTTGCGACAAATTCCCCATGAGGGGGCGGGGTTGGGTTGCCAACTTAAAGGAGTTTCGTATGACGTTCGCAAAATCAATGATCCAGAGTGCGGCGACCGCTCTTCGCTCCGCCGGCGATACAGCCTGGTTGACGGCGAAGGGCTTCGCCATCGGCACGGCCGGCCTGATTCCCGGCGTTTCCGGGGGGACGATGGCGCTGCTGCTCGGCATTTACGAGCACCTGGTCGAGGCCATCCGTATGGCTTCCGATCCACAAACGCTCAAGGCGCTGATCCAACGTCAATGGCAGACGTTACTAGCGCGCCTTTCGTGGCAAATACTCGTCCCGGTGGGTCTGGGGGCGCTCGCCGCGGTCATTACGATCAGCCACTTTATGGAATGGCTGCTGCACACCTATCCCGTGCAGGTGGAAGCGTTTTTCTTCGGCCTGGTTGCCGCGTCGATGGTCGTTGTAGCGCGGAAGGTGCGCCGGTGGAGCGTGAGGTTAGCAGCCGGGTTCGTCCTCGGCGCAGTGGCAGCATGGCTGCTGATGGATATGACCCCGGCCCAGACGCCGGAGACCCTCTGGATGCTGTTCCTGAGCGGCGCGGTCGCCAAGTGCGCGATGGTCTTGCCGGGTATTTCCGGTGCTTTCGTGCTCATCATCTTCGGTCAGTACCAGTATGCGCTGGCTGCTGTCACCCAACGCAATCTGCTAGGGATAGGCGTCATCCTTTTGGGCGCGGTCGTCGGCTTGGTGACGTTTGCTCAAGTGTTGAGCTGGCTCTTCAAAAAGCAGCACGATGTCACCCTCGCCGTCCTGGGTGGTTTGATTCTCGGTTCACTCCGCAAGCTCTGGCCATGGAAGGAGAGCGTCGCTATTGCAGGTGTCGCCAGTGCGGGTGTCGGCGGCGCGGCAGGGGACATGCTGACGCAAATCAACGTGTTGCCCAGTGCGTGGACGATGGAAGTTGCGGTTGCGCTGCTGTTGGCGCTCGGCGGATTCCTGCTCGTGCTACTCCTGAGTCTGGGACGGCGGAACAAGGCCGAGCACTAACCGGGGCATAGCGGCGCGATGTACACCTGGAACACGCTGAACATTGCCGGATACGAGGACGCGCCCGTCCCCAACACCTTCATTAGCAGGAGCCAGACTACAAAAGTCTCACGAGGCGTCTGCTTGAGTCAATACGCACGTTGAACGCCAGGTCTACAGTTGTAGTACGTGCTGAGACTTTTGTAGGCTTTGCCACTGTTGGAGGTCCTATGAGCACAAAACGCATTGCCGATCCGGTTCCCATCGAGGCGGTAGACAGCTGTTTCTACGACGTGCAAACCCACGCGGCGGGGCCGCAAGGCGCGCTCCCGTTGGACGACGACTTCCTGCGCCACGCGCCGAGCGGTGACATCTTCGGGCTAACGATGGACGCAGCAATGGGCTGGCCGCCCGCCGGGTTGCGCCACCCGGAATACCTCATCCTCGGCATCACGGGCGGGATGCATGCGGAGGATGGCACACCCCACGCGTTAGGTCTCCATACCGGACATTGGGAGACCGACATGCTTATGCGCGCCGCCGCCGAAACGTTCGCACAGTTGGACACCGTGCCCTTTGCCGGGTACTTAACCGATCCCTGCGACGGTCGCACACAAGGAACGCCAGGGATGATGGACAGTCTACCCTACCGCAACGACGCCGCCATCGTCCTGCGCCGCCTCATCCGCTCGCTGCCGACGCGGCGCGGCGTGTTGGGCATCGCCGCGTGCGATAAGGGTCTGCCCGCGATGATGATGGCGCTTGCAGCCCAACACGAAGGCGCGTGCGTGCTCGTTCCGGGCGGCGTCACGCTACCGCCTACCGTGGGCGAGGACGCGGGCAAGGTGCAAACACTCGGCGCGCGCTTCGCCCAGGGCGAGATCACGCTGGAAGAGGCCGCCGTACTCGGCTGCCGGGCGTGCGCGTCTCCCGGCGGCGGCTGCCAGTTCCTCGGCACGGCGGCGACCAGCCAGGTAGTGAGCGAGGCGCTGGGGATGGCGCTCGTCCATTCAGCGCTGGCCCCCTCCGGGCAACCGCTCTGGCTCGACCTCGCCCGTCGCTCGGCGGAAGCGCTGGTGAAGCTGGCGAAGGCCGGCGTGACGATGCGCGACATCGTCACCGAAGACGCGCTGCACAACGCGATGGTCGTCTACGCAGCGTTCGGCGGGAGCACGAACCTGCTGCTGCACCTGCCCGCCGTCGCTCACGCTGCCGGGCTGGCGCGCCCCACGGTCGCGGATTGGGATCACGTCAACCGCATCACCCCCCGGCTGGTGGACGTGCTGCCCAACGGCCCAGTCGGCCATCCGACGGTGCGCGTCTACCTGGCGGGCGGCGTCCCGGAGGTGATGCTGCACCTGCGCGCTCTGAACTTGTTGCGGCTCGACGTCCTCACCGTGCAGGGACAGCCGCTCGGTGAATCGCTAGAGGTATGGGAACGCTCCGAGCGTCGCCGCCGTCTGCGCGAAAGGCTGTTCACAGAAGACGGCATCGACCCGGACACGGTTATCTTTTCCCCGGAGCAGGCGAAAGCACACGGGATCACCAGCACACTCACCTTCCCCACCGGGAATCTTGCGCCGGAAGGGTCGGTGGTCAAGAGCACGGCTATCGATCCAAGCGTGGTGGACGCGGACGGCATGTATCGCAAAGTCGGCCCGGCGCGGGTGTTCACGACGGAGCGCGGAGCGATTGCGGCGATTAAGGGGCACACGGCAAACCCAATCCGGCCCGGCGACGTGATCGTCCTCATCGGGCGCGGGCCGCTCGGCTGCGGGATGGAGGAAACGTACCAGGTCACGTCGGCGCTGAAGCACATCTCGTGGGGCAAGGAGGTGGCGCTGATCACCGACGCGCGCTTCAGTGGGGTGAGCACGGGCGCGTGCATCGGGCACGTCGGCCCGGAGGCGCTCGCGGGCGGTCCGCTGGGGCGCGTTCAGGAGGGCGACCTGATCGAGATCGTCATCGACCGTGTGAACTTGCACGGCAGCATCAACCTGGTGGGTCACGAAGGACGGCGCTATTCACCGGAAGAGGGCGCGCGCGTGCTGGATGCCCGTCCGCCCCACTCCGATCTCGCGCCCGATCCCGGTCTACCGAACGACACACGCCTGTGGGCTGCGCTGCAACAAATCAGCGGCGGGGCATGGGGTGGATGCGTGTACGATGTCGAGGCGATTATGTCAAGGTTAAGGCAGTAGGAAAGAGCATGGCTAAATCGACAATCATAGAAACAGACACAACCTGGAAAGAGACCCGCTGCTCACAATGTGGCGCGACGATCAGGTATAGCACCGATTGGAACCACATCCCGGATTTGTGCCGGAAGTGTCTCGACAAGAAGCAGGCTGAATGGAAAGAGAAACGCTGCGCTAACTGCGGAACGTTCATTCGCTATAACGTGAACTGGGACTACGTTCCCGATTTGTGCACAAGCTGTTTTGAGAAACAGAAGGCCGAATGGAAGGAGAAGCGCTGCGTCAATTGCGGGGCAACCATCCGTTATAACGTGCACTGGGAGCACATTCCCGATCTATGCAAGAACTGCCGTGACAAACAAAAGGCCGAATGGAAGGAGAAACGTTGCGCCAGGTGCGGGACGGCCATCCGCTACAACGTCAACTGGAATTATGTTCCCGATTTGTGCATAAACTGCCGTAATAAATAGTAAGCCGGCCGGACACATGCTGCGCCGAGGCTTGCGGGCTGAGGTGGCTGGCCAGCACTCGAAAAGAAGCGTTCAAATCAAGGTGAATCGTTTTTTCAAAAGGAGGGCAGATATGGCACCATTACGGAAAGCGACCGGTGAGGAAGTTCAGGCATTTATTGAGGAGCATAGTCCATGGTCGGTCAAGAACAGCAAACTGCACCGCGAGTATGTGTTCGATAATTTCGTGCAAGCCTTCGGCTTTATGACCCAGGTCGCGCTCGTGGCCGAACGGGCCGATCATCATCCCGAATGGTTCAATGTCTATCGTAAGGTCATTGTCGATTTGAGCACACACGAAGCCGGCGGAATTACCGAACGCGATTTCGACCTGGCGACGAAGATGGAAACCATCGCCACAGGAAAATGAGGGTCAGGCAAGCTTTCATCATTGACTTACATAAAAGCAACACGTATAATTGTGTTATTGAGGTAGACACCGCAAGCAATCCTTTTGTGTATTCCTTGTCAACCAGTGAAAGTAGGGAGGATGTACGATGCCAGCGCCACAATTTGCAGATACCTTGTCCACAGTGATGTCAATCTTTTGGGTCTTCATCGGGATTTTAATCAGCCTGATACTGCCGATTGCTGTAAAAGTTTTGAAGCCGGAGCGTTCAATAGACGAGAGAGTCGACCGGTCTACCCTTTGGCAGAAAATCGCAGGCGCCTGGGAGCAATACAGTGGTAGCAAATATCTGATGAAGTTTCTGGCTGCCGTGTTTGTTGCCATTGTCCTCGTGTTACTATTAGGACTGGAGTTCTCTACGGTGCGCGATGCAGTGTTGGCCGGCTTTGCGTGGGAATCGCTGCTCAACAAACTAATGGGGCAAGGTTGACGGTCTCACCCAACGGCACGCCTGTCTGTGGCAGTGATCTCACCCGCCGATGCCATATACGCGCATAAAGTTGGCATAGTAAATCTGCTTTAATACCTCACCCGGCAATCCCAGGCCGTGATAACGTTGCTCAGCGGCATCGGCGCCGTCGGGAATCACAAATGATCCGGCCTTCTCCAAGAACGCGCGGATCAGCCAGGCCAGATGCAGGACGAACTGCGTCCCGGATGCGCCACGCTGCAGCGTGCGGGTGTCGAGATCGGTGCCGTAGATGATGCGATCCTGATAGCGCAGGAAGAAGTCGCGCGCGGCAGTAGGAGCGCGACTGAAGTCGTCGTACATATCCACGTGCGGCGTGAGGTCGAAGCACACACTGGGATGCGCGTCGAGAAAACGCGCCGCGCGCGGCATGTCCCGCGAGAGAAAGTAGAAGTGCGCCAGCGTGAGCTTGAGGCGCGGATGACGTTCGAGAATATGATCCACCTCAGCGTAGAGGCTCTCTTTGGTGGGGTAACTGCCATCGGAGTAGTCCCACCCGCTCCGGCGCGCCCAAGGGGGACAGGCGGCCGGGTCCCAGAATTCATCCGGGTCGGCGACGTGGAAGACCACAGGGAACTGCGCCGCCTCCAACGCCGCCCATAGCGCCGCGTACAACGGCCCATCGAGCGGATACGGCAGCAGTTTCCGCACTTGCGGCTTACCTTCGATCAGCTTGAGGCCGTCGAAGCCCTGTGCGCTAAGCGTCGCCACTTGCCGCGCCAAAATCTCAGGGGCATGGTGGGGGTCGGCCAAAGCCGGACCATACGCCAACGCGCCGGAGAGGTAGACCCGGTCAGGGTGTCGTTCTTTGAAGTAGAGCGCGGCAGCGTTTTGGTTCGTCCCATCGGGATTGGGCAGGCAGACCAGATTGGCGCGCGCGTAGCCGATCTGGTCGAGCAACGCTACAATGTCATCCATACGCTCAGAATGCACAAAATGCACGTGCCCATCCACAATAGGGTATTTCGCAAATCCAGAAAAATCCATCAACCGTCGCCCTCCCCCCCGTCTACCGTCTACTGTCTACCGCCTACCCTTTCACCGACCCCAACTTAATCCCGGTCGTAAAATAACGCTGCAAGAACGGATAGACCAACAAAATCGGCACCATCGCAATGAAAATCTGGGCAGCGCGGGTGGTGCGATTGCTGATCAACTGTAACAAAGCCAGATCGCGCTCGGTGAGCATCCGAGGGTCTGGGTTGATGACGACCGTTTGCAGATAGCTCTGGAGCGGATATTTGTCCGGCGAATTCATCAGAATCAGCCCATCAAACCACGCGTTCCAGTGGGCCACCGCCACGAACAGCGTCAACGTCGCTAAAATGGGCAAAGAGAGTGGCAAAAGGACACGGAGCAGGATCGTCCAATGCCCGGCGCCATCCATTGCAGCGGCCTCCTCGAGTTCCTTGGGGATGCTCCTGAATGAATTCGCCAGCAAGATCACGTTGAACACCGGCAGCGCACCCGGAATGATGAGCGCCCAGAATTTGTCGATTAGGCCAGTCTGGCGAATGACCATATACCAGGGGATCAAGCCGCCGGAGAATAGCACGGTGATGAGAAAAAACCAGGCGAAGAAGTCGCGCGCCTGGAACTCGGTCTTCGAGCGCGATAGCGGATAGGCGACGAGGATCGTCAGAATCATGTTGACCGGCACCCCGACCAGAACGCGCAACATGGAAACGCCGAAGGACTTGATGAAGGCCGGATTTTCCAACACAAACCGGTAAGCCTGCGTCGTGAATTCCACCGGCCAGATCGTCACACGCCCGCTGGCAGCAGCCGAGGCGGATGAAAACGAAAGAGCCAACGTATGCACAATCGGAAACGCGCACAGCAGGCCCAGCAACGCCAACACCGCCAGGTTGGCTAAGTTCTCAAAAAATGGTAATTTGACGATCTTTTCGTTCATGACACGTCCTTCCCCGTCTATCGTCTACTGTCTACCATCTACCCCACCTAGAAAATCCGGTAGTCGGCCCACTTGGCGGCCAGTTTATAGGCGATGCCGATGAGCAGCAAGGACACGACCGACTTAAACAGCCCAACGGCGGTGGCGACGCCGTACTGGTAGTTGACGATGCCGATACGGTACACCAATGTGTCGATAATATCGCCGGTGCGGTACACCAACGGGCTGTACAGGTTGAAGATCTGATCGAATCCGGCATTGAGAATGTTGCCCAGGCTCAGCGTAGAAAGCATAATGATCGTTCCCGAGATACCCGGCAGCGTGACGTGCCAGGTCTGCTGCCAGCGGCTGGCGCCGTCCATCACGGCAGCTTCGTACAACGTGGGATCAATATCGGTCAATGCCGCCAGGTAGACGATGGCGCCAAACCCGAACGACTTCCACACATCGGTTCCCACCATCGTCCACGGGAAAACTTTATCGCTGCCCAGGAAAAAGATCGGAGGGATGCCCACCAGACCGAGGAGATGATTCACCACGCCTTCGGATGGGGAGAGGATGTCGATAAAGATACCAGCCAGGATGACCCAAGACAAAAAATGTGGCAGGTAGATGATCGTCTGCACCGTGCGCTTGAATGTTTGGCTGGTGACGTTGTTGAGCATCAACGCCACCGTAACCGGCACGATTACGCCCGCCACGGCCTTCAGCCCGGCAATGCGGATCGTATTCCAGAGCACTTGCAGGATGTTTGGCATTCGCAGGATAAACGCGAAGTTGTCCAGCCCAACCCAGGGTGAGCCAAAGATGCCCCTGCCAGGCAGGACACGCTGAAACGCCATCACGATCCCGACCATCGGCGCGTAGGCATACACCAACACCAGCACAATGGCCGGCGCCAGCATCACATACAGCGGGATTTCCTGTGCTAATTTCCTACGTGATAGCATATACCCTATCCTCAACCAATTACAAATTACCGATTACTGATTCCGTTCCGCCCAGAGATTGACCTCTTGAACGATCTCCGTTCCGCCCAGCCTGTACCAGTTCTCCACGAATTGGTCGAACATGGCGATGGGTTCACCCATAATGACTTTGGTGATCACCTCTTCTTCCATCGGCTGGAGCGTGGGCATTTTCTCCGCCATCGTGGCGGTAGGCACGCCGTAGAAGCGGTTCAACTGTCCGCGATCTTCAAGGATATGTCCCAGGATCGTGGTAGCGCCGTTCGGGCCGTTGGTGGCGACTTCCACCCAGGCTTCTAAAATGCCCTGTTCGAAGTACGCCTGGATGATCCGGTAACGCCACTGGGTTTCGAGGTCCAGGCTAGAAGGGTCCTTTTTGGCGAGGGCTTCGCGCAATTTCTTACCGCCATCGATCATCGCGTTGGGTTCCCAGAGCACCACCGGCGTATATTTGTAAAGCACGACATCGGGCGCTTCGATATCACCCAGAAAAGTGTTCCGCAGGTTATCGTCCTGGGATTGCAGAATGTTGTCTGTCCAGAAATTGATCATACGGATCAACGCTTCGGGATGCTTGTACCCGTTCCTGACCACGAGGAAAGCGCCGATGGCTGCGTTGTACTGGCTCTTGGCCGGGACACCGTCCACGGAAGGGATGGGAAAAGCCGACCAAAAGGCATGAGGATCATTCGCTTGACTTTGATTCAGCGGATGGTAGGGATTCCACCAGACGCCAAATTCCATTCCACATTTGCCCTGCGCGATGGTTTCTGTGACCTGGTTGATATCTTTGACGCCGAACTCGCGATCGAGCTGGCCTTTAGCGTACATCTCCTGCAAGGCAAGCAAAGCAGCGCGCATTTCGGGCTGCACCGAACCATAAACCAGACTGCTGCCCTGCTCGTACCAGATGCCGGGATAGGCATGATACCCATTGAAGAAACCTTGCAAATTGGCAATCGCACCCCACAGGGACTTGGTTACGCATAAACCAAGGGTGTCATTCACACCGTTTCCATCCGGATCTTCTTCGGTGAAGCGGCGGGAAATCTCGAGCACATCGGCCATGCTGACCGGCGCGTCGATGCTGAGTCTGTCCACCCAGTCCTGGCGGATCCACAACAGGGAGGCCGAAGCAACGGCGGCATCGGTCAAGGGAATGCCCCACAATCTGCCATCAATGGTACCGGCCTTGAGGGAGATCGTATCTTGCGTCAGGACATCGCGCGTTTTGGCCGACGCCTCGGCTGCATACACATCTGTCAGATCGGCGAGCAGACCGGCCTCGTGGAACAAGTGCAGTTGCGCCGGGCTGACCCTGAACATATCCGGGATATCGCCCGAATTGATTGACAGGCCGAGTTTCTGGTCGTACATGGAGCCATCGACCACCCACTTGTAGTTGACCTTGATGCCGAGTAACTGTTCGTAAGCCCGCGTCCAGACGTTGTTGTGGATGTCGTTCTCGCCCAGGAATTTGATCGTAGCGTCCACAGCGACGACGGAACTCATCTCAATCGGCGGATCATAACGGTCAGGCACCATTAAAGGCAAGCCCGCAAAGTCATCATCGGCTTCGGCGCTTGGCGGCGTCGTTGGACTCGCCGGCTTGGCGCAAGATATGAGCAGCATCGCTACCAGCAACAATGCCACGAACCTGTTCACGCATACCTTTCCAGTAAAGGCTCTCATTTCACTTCTCCTTTCTCAATCGCGGTTTCCGCAACCTCAGACGGAAACCGGTCAAAGCGCATACTGATGAACGCCAGACCCAGGAGACTCAGACCGGGCAGGAGATAACGCAGCTTGATAAGCTGCGAACTCACCTGGATCATCCGCCCGACGGCAGGATCGCCGGGCTTGAGCAGGAAAGCCAACACGGTCACGTAGATGGGGAAGAAGGCAGTCCCCAACACGACGAAGATCGATGCCAGCGACAGCCAGCGGCCCCCACGAGGCACACGCCGCCCGCACGCCAGCAGGATGAACAGGATCGTCATCGGCAAAGCGAAGACCAGGGTAACAACAGCTCCGGCCAGCACACTCCCCGCGCCCATCGTAGGCAGACCGATCACCGCGAATAGCAAACGTTCAGCCCTACCCACCAGCAAGGGTGCAGCAGAGGCCACCGCGCCGATGGCAAAAGCGACGCGTACAAGGCCCGAAGCGCGGATCGCACACCAGACAAAGAACACGAAGAAGAAGATTCCGGCAATCAGGCCGGCGGTCTGTTCGAAGGCCGCCAACTGGTTACGATAAGCGCCCGCCGAAATCAACCCGCGCATAGCACGAGTCGAAAGCCAGCTTCCCACCAGGGCCGTCAACAGCCCATAACCGGCCATCGCCGCCCCGAGCAAAATCAGGGGCAGGTGGGATTTTCGCATCAACGGTTGTTTGCTCTTCTTATACATGATTCCTCCTCCCTGGAAAATACACCCCGGAATACACGAAACACACGGCATCGAAAACTAAAAATCTGCTCAATCTATTCCCAAAATAGCTCTCGTTTTCATCTTTGGTGGAGAGCGTAGCTCATGTTGTCTGCTGACTAATTTTCAGCCAATCCACGCGCCAAGAAGGCCAACATGTGCGCCAAGGATTCTTCCAACGAAGGCATCGGCGTCCCACCCACCGGCTCGAGACCATGCCCGGCGTGCTGTAAAACCATCAGTTCGGACGACGCACCCGCTTTGCGCAATGCATCATGCAACCGGTACGCTTGTTCTACCGGCACGACAGCGTCTTTATCGCCGTGGACGATCAGGAAGGGCGGAGCGTCCGGTCTTGCATACGTCACCGGGCTAGCGCTGACCCACTGCTCCTCGCCGAAGACATTACTCTTCAATTCCTCCACCGCTTCGGGAAACCGGCCCGTCAGATCGGTGGGACCGGACATCTCCACCACCGCCTGTGCTCGGCTGGATTGCTCACTGTAAGGACCGACATCCCACCCGGCGCGTTCATCAACCAGCCCGGCCAGCGCCGCCAGGTGTCCACCCGCGCTGTGCCCAATCAAGGCAATGCGCTCAGGATCGAGATTGTAGCCGGCGGCGTGGGCACGCAAGAAACGGATGGCGCACTTGACATCCTCGATCATCGCCGGAAAGCGATAGGCCGGGTACATGCGATAGTTGATCGAAATAACCAGGTAGTCGTTCGCGGTGGGAACCACCGGCAGCGGCGCTTTGTCGCCCTCGGTCCACGCGCCACCGTGGACAAAGATCACGCCCGGCCAGGGACCGCCAGAAGTGGGGTAATAGACATCCAGAGAGAGTTTCTGGCCCTCTATCGTGCAATAGATCACATCCTGCTCAATCGTTCCGAGTTTTGCGGTATCAAAAGTCGCCATCAATGCCCCCATCAAGATTTGAGATGTTTCTCCAACCATTGCCACGCGCGCTCGAACATCGGCGGCGGCGTTTCGTGGCCAGCGTTCGGGTACTCGACCAGTTCCAGCAAATCCGGGCAGATATACTGGCTTTTGATCTGTTGATAGACGCGCCGCACTTCCTCGATGGGCACAATCGGATCGGCCTGCCCGTACTGCATCAGCAAGGGAAAATCGCTCACGCCTTCCAAAAACGCCTCGTCCGCCGTTCGCTGCTCCGCGATGGCAACCATCGCCTCGGTAACGCCAAATTCGGGGAAGTGCTGCATGATCTTACGGATGGTGAGCGGCCAAAACGGCGTTGCACCCGCAATCTGCACGACGGCTGCCCGAATGTGCGGGGAACGATGCGGCAAGTAACGGTAGATGACCACGCCGCCCAGCGAGATGCCCAACAGGCCAATGCGGTTGCCGTCGGCGACAGGATTCTGAGCGTACACGGCGACCAGGCGTTCGATGTACCCGACCGAACGCACCAGCACCTCGTCCAGACACGGCGCGACGTGCGAAGGGACGAATTCGCCCTCGGCGGCCTCGCCGTGCAGGTACAGGTCAATCGAGACGGCATAATAGCCGCGCTGCGCCAGTTGATACCCTTGCGAAAAGCAGTGTTCCTTGCGGCCCGTGAATCCGTGCAGGATGATGACGAGCGGTAATTTAGTGGTGGCCTCCGGATTGTAAAACTCGATAACGGGTATTTCTTCGGTGCGATGATGATCAATCAGAATCTTCATGGTTCGGAAAGCGTCCTTTCGGCGAGCGTTGCCGTGCGGCGCGCCAATGCAGAAATCCGCATCTGCGGGAATTGCGCGAGCGCCGTACACAATGTATCGTGCAGCGGCGCCGTCCAATGCACCGGAATGCGCGCGGCGGCGTAGATCGCACCCATCACCGAACCGGCGCTGGCGGCGTTGCTGCCCGTATCCAACCCACAGGCAACAGCCAGACCGAGCGCGCGGTCGAAATCGCCTTCTCCATACAGGAGCGCCAGAATGACCCAGGCCGTGTTGTTGAGCGTATGGAGCGGCGAATACGCGCCGTAGCGCAACAGCAATTGCTCGTAAGCCTGTTCCCAATCTGCGCCGTCGCGGTGCGCGTCCAACACGGCATTGACGGCTTCCGCCAACCGACAACCGCGCGGAATCTCCGACAGCCCCACGCGCACGATCTCCTCAATATCGTCCGTCGCAAATGTCCAGGCGATCATCGCTGCCATCAGCATGGCGCTGTACACGCCGTTCTTGGTGTGCGAAAGCGCAGCATCCTTGTACGCCAGAGCCGCCGCCAGTTCCGGCTTGCCCGGCGTGACGTAGCCGTACACATCGGCGCGCGTCCGCGCCCCGCCGTACTCCCGCTGCGGGTTCACAAAGGCGGCGGCCTCATCAGGGTGAACGTTCCAGACCAGGTTACGGTAGACGGCGCGCTCGGTCGTGTGAATGCCGAAATAGGGGAGATGCGTCAACCAGAGCGTTGCCACGTCGGTCGTCGTAAAATCCAGACCGTAAGTTTCGAGAAGATGAAGGGCCAGCAACGTGTAATCCGTGTCATCGTCGCATGGCGCGCCGTCGATCTCGCCCCGGAAATGCCCCTCGGCCTCTGGCTTGAATTCGAATCCCGGCGGAGACGGCACCACACGGGGGACATAATCCGCAAGCGGGAAACTGCCCGCCACACGCAAATACTGCTCGATCTTGCTCTTGGGCCAGCCCATCTGCAACGGCTTACCCAACACACACCCGGCTACGCGACCGAGCCACGCACCGTAGGTGCGCTCGTACAACGCATCGGAAGTGATAACGACTGATGCCGCGCGCGGTCCCTCCGGGCGGACGCGGTGGATATCGGTCAGGGTCTCCGGTTCTTGATACGCGAAGTCTGCCCGCAACGGTGCAGCGAGCAGATCACTGTACAGACGATACACTCTCTTTTTGGTGGGCCGGGTCAAAGCCTCCACCTGCTCCCGGCAGCCGTTCACTGCATAGCCTTCTTCTTCGCGCTGTTGCAGCTCGAGGTTCAGCACTTCGAGCAGTTGAGGCACATCGTAGAACGCCATCAGACCGGGCGGCGGGAGATTTGGGCCTGTAGCGCGGCGCAGACGTTTGCCCCCGGATTGTGTCGCATTGCGGCGCGCCAGATTTTGCGCGTACTGGTCGGGCCGGTAGGCCAGTTCCTCCACCACCTGTAAAATACGCGCACGGGTCGCTTCGGCCATCCGCCCCTTGCCGGAGAGCGCCTGCGAAACCGTCGCGACGGAGACGCCGACTTGATCGGCGATATCTTCCAGGGTGACTTTAGGTTTCCTATTCAAGATAAACCGCTTTTTCAGGTTAAGGATGAGGGGAGAAAAAAGATTAAACGCTTAATCACTATTATGATAACGCCGTTTTTGAACTTTGTCAATAGGCAAATAATCGCACCTTTCCACAAAACTGAGATTCCCCCATCCGCGTGATTTCGGATTTGCGGATTTTGGCAACCGCAAGGATAATATACCCAACAACAAAGATCGGAGGTGCACGATGAACTTGACACGACACAAAACCCCGCACGGCCCGCGTTGGGCGCTCGACGGCACATATTTGCCCCCCAGCTTTCACCTAGGCCTGCTCCTGGAACTGCCCCGCGAGGCCATTGTGCCGTTTCTGGCGGCGTTGCCCACGGAGGGCGAAGCGACGGGCTATCTGCTCGCGCCTATTGAGGCCACGCAGGAAGTCTGGGCGGCCGGCGTGACCTACCTACGCAGCCGCGACGCCCGCGAAGCCGAGTCGCAGACCGGCGACATTTACACGCGCGTCTACGTGGCGGCGCGGCCTGAACTGTTCTTCAAGGCAACAGGCTGGCGCGTGGTCGCACCCGGCGGCGCGATCCGCGTGCGCCCGGATAGCGCGTGGGACGTGCCGGAGCCGGAACTCACACTCGTCATCAACCGCCACGGGGAGATCGTCGGCTACTGCGCAGGGAACGACGTCTCGTCGCGCAGTATCGAGGGCGAGAATCCGCTCTACCTGCCGCAGGCCAAAGTCTACAACGGCTCGTGCGCGCTTGGACCGGGTATCGGAATCTCCACGCCGGATGCGCTGCGCGACATCCCCATCCGCATTGAGATTGCCCGCAACGGCGAAACGGTCTACACAGGCGAAGCCAGTACCTCACAGATGAAGCGCGCCTTCGAGGAACTGGCAGCCTACCTCTACCGCGAACTCGACTTCCCCCACGGCGCATTCCTGATGACCGGCACGTGCCTCGTCCCGCCGGACGATTTCACGCTCACGCCCGGGGACATCGTTGCGATTCACGTGGGCGCGTTGACACTACGCAATCCCGTAGAATGAGAATCTGTGGGTGGGGGGCGG
>Ga0334888_1001410_pt1 | contig 31300 bp, 22 predicted proteins | sample GraSluR1_MG_FD_207227 | JGI IMG/M metagenome (GOLD analysis project Ga0334888, IMG submission 207227) | Sludge microbial communities from methane-producing bioreactor in Wageningen University, Netherlands - Granular Sludge_3_08-R1 | ecosystem: Engineered > Bioreactor > Anaerobic > Unclassified ...
CGGGTTGTCAAACGACCGTGACATACCTGTCGCTCGAGTTCACCCCACCGGCCGGCCGGCTACCAGCCGCGCTTGGCCTTCAGGTCTTCCTGCCGCTGGCGCTCGGTGGCCTCGGCCAGCGTGCGTTTTTCATGCTCGGTCAGCGTGTTGATGCCGCCGTCGTAGACCTTCTTGAGAATCCGATCGATCTCGGCGGCGTCGGCGACTCGCTCTTCCATCCGGGCGTTCCACGCCCCTGAGCCGACGCGTGCGGGCGTAGACCGGAATAGGCCGAACGCCTGCGCAGCCCGCACGAGCACGCGGCGCAGGCCGGAGTAGGGCCACCAGCGCTCCCCCCATCGGGCGTACCACACGCCGAACCCCAGGCCCGCCAGGTGGCACAGATCGCCGCCGTAATTGGCGCCCTGCTTGTACACATTGTAGGCGTACATCAATGTGAACAGGACGGCCACGGTCCGAATCTTGACGGGGAACAGGAAGTACACATACACCTCGGCCTGCGGAAACAGGACCGCCGCTACGCCCAGCAGGCCCAGGATGCAGCCGGACGCTCCCAGCGCGGGCACGTTCGGGTTGATCCAGCCCACCAGCCCGGCTGCCAACAGAAGTAGGTTCCCGCTGATACCGGCCAGGGTGTAGACGACAAAGAACTTCCGGTTGCCCCACCGCTGTTCCAGCGGAGGCCCCAGGAAGAACAGCCCGATCATATTGAAGAGGATGTGCTCGATCCGCGGCGCGTGGAGATACTGCGATGTGATCAGGCGCCACACCTGACCGTGCATCACCTTCGTGGTGATCATCTCGCACCAGCCGGGCTGCCCGGGTGCGACGGCCGGCCCCAGGGGGGTCATGACAACCTGCGGCTCGGTGCCGCGAATGTACGGTCCGAGCGGCGTCATGTAGCAGAGTACGTAGAGGACGATGTTCGCGATGATGAGCGTCCGGACGATGTTGGACCGCCGGAAACCGCCCCGGCCGATGGAACCGCCGTAGCCGCGTGGGCCGCCGTCTTCGCGTGCGTAGTCTCGGTCCTGCCAGCCCATCGTTCGCTTACCCTTGGTTCCGCAGGAAATACTGCCCCAGAATCGCCATCGTCTTGCCGTCCTGAATGCGCCCGTCCGTCACCATCTGCCGGACCTGCTCCGCGGGGAAAACCTCCACCCGAATCTGCTCCCCATCTTCCAGCCGCTGCTTCTGGTGGGTCAGTCCGGTCGCCAGAAAGACCTGCATACGCTCGTCCGCGATTCCGGGCGTGGTGAAAAATTCGCAGAACGGCTGAACTTCCTTGGCGACGTAGCCCGTTTCCTCTTCCAGCTCCCGGACCGCGCAGGCCGCGGGGTCTTCGCCCGGCTCCAGCGTGCCCGCCGGCAGTTCCAACAGTTCACGGTCCACTGCGTGTCGGAAGTTGTGGATCATGACGATGGAGCCGTTTTCCAGTACCGGCAGCACGGTCACCGCCCCGGGGTGGACCACGATCTCGCGCACGAGTGCGGGCCGGCGATCCCTGGGGATTTCCCGTCGTTCCACGGAGAAGATACGGCCGGTCATCAGCACGGTTCGCTTCATCGGCGGTTTGCAGGTTCGGTCCACTGAATGCCCGTCAGGCCGGGTCCAACCCCCTTGTCGGCGATTATAGGTCGTGCCCCTCGGTCGGGCAATTTGGGGGGGCCGGCTCGCCTTGTCCGCCCCCGGGACTGCCCCTATCATGGTCCGGTCTGTCACGGGGCGGTTCCACCACAGGCCAAACGACACGCATGAGCAGGCAACGCATCGTAGTACTGGGGTCCACCGGTTCCATCGGCCAGAACACGCTGGAGGTGTTGGCAGGCCTGGATCGCCGATATGAAGTGGTGGGCCTAGCCGCCGGGTCCCAGTGGAAACCTCTCGCTCAGCAGGCTCGTGACTGGCGGCCGAAAGCCATTGCCATCACGGATGTTGCCAACGCCGACGCACTCCGATCGGCCGTCGACCGGAGCGTGCGGGTCTACACCGGGCCGCAGGCCATGGTCGAGCTGATCGAGGCCGAAGCCTGTGAAGTGGTGGTTTCGGCGGTTGTGGGGGCGGCCGGTCTGCCGGCCACCCTTCGCGCCGTCGAGTTGGGCCGGCGGATCGCCCTGGCCAACAAGGAAACGCTGGTGGTGGCGGGTGCCCTGATCGCGCCGCTGGCTCGTCAGACGGGGGCGGAATTGATCCCGGTGGACAGCGAGCACTCGGCCATCTTTCAGTCGCTTCAGGCGGGTCGCCGCTCGGAGGTTCGGCGGATCTTCCTGACCGCCTCGGGCGGGCCGTTCCGCACGTGGGATACAGAGCGGATGGCCCAGGCCACGCTGGAAGACGCCCTGAATCACCCGACTTGGGCGATGGGCCCGAAAATCACGATCGACTCGGCCACGATGATGAACAAGGCCCTGGAGATCATTGAGGCGAGGTGGCTGTTTGACCTGCCGGCCGACCGGATCCGCGTGCTCGTGCATCCGGAGTCGGTGGTTCACTCGCTGGTGGAGTTCTGTGACGGTTCGCTGATCGCCCAGCTCGGGTCGCCGGACATGCGGCTGCCCATCCAGTATGCGTTGACGTGGCCGGACCGGCTGCCCTGCCCGTCGCAGTCGCTGGATTTGCTGGCCCATCGGCGTCTGCACTTTGACCCGCCGGACGAGGACCGGTTCCCCGCGTTGCGGCTGGGGCACGAGACGGCGCAGCGGGGGGGGACGGCGGGGGCGGTTCTGAACGCGGCCAACGAGGCGGCCGTAGGACTGTTTCGGGCGGGTGAGATTCGGTTTACGGAGATCGCGTCGCTGACCGAGCATGCGGTGAGCCGGCACGAATACAAGGAAAACCCGACGCTGGACGATCTGCTTGCCGCAGATCGCTGGGCGCGAAACGAGGTTACGGAATGTTCGACCTGCTGATGTCCCTGTCGCCGGCGCTGGCCTTCATCAACCCGCTGGAGTGGCTGGCCGCGCTGATGCCCTACCTGCTGATCTTCATCGGCTTCTCCGCCGTGATTTTCGTTCACGAGCTGGGTCACTTCATCGTAGCCAAGTGGTGCGACATCCGCGTGGAGCGGTTCGCGGTGGGCTTTTTCCGGGAGATCTGGGGCTTCACGCGCGGGGAGACGCGGTATTCGTTCAACATCCTGCCGCTGGGCGGCTACGTGAAGATGCTGGGGCAGGAGGATTTCGAGATCGACAAGTCGGGCGAGATCGCGGTCAAGGCGGACCCCCGCTCGTTTTCCAACAAGAGCGTAGGCAAGCGGATGGCGGTCATTTCCGCCGGCGTGATCATGAACGTGCTGTTCGCGGGGGTCATCTTCGCCATCGTGTTCATGATCGGCATGCCGGCGCCGGTCGCGAAGATCGGACTTGTCGTGCCGAATTTCCCGGCGGACGCGGCCGGTCTCCTCGCGGGCGACGAGATCGAGGCCATCAACGGTCGGGAAATCCGGGACTTCAACGAAGTGACGACGGCGATTGTACTGGCCAGGCCCCTGGAAGAGCTTGAGTTCACCATCAATCGGAGTGGGGAACAGAAAACGGTCCGGGTCATGCCCGTCAACAGCGAAGACAAGGGGGTTCAGCAAATCGGCATCATGAATGCCGTCACGTCCGAAATCGTGGCCCTCGGGCCGGAATCGGATCCCCGCCGCCCGGACCATCCGCACATCGGCGATCGGATCGTCAGCGTGGACGGCAAAACCATCACCGAGAGCAACGCCAGCGAGGTCCTGATCGCCCTCGCCAGCCCGTCGGCGGAGGCCCACGTGGTGGTGGAGCGTCCGGAGGATCCCAACGATCCGAACTCGCCCACGAAGCGCGTGGATCTGGTGCTTCCCTCACGCATTGCGATCCGTCCCCACGGCCTGTCCCGCCGGGGTTCGGTCGACGTCCTCGGGCTGACTCCGCTGACCCGTGTGAGTCTTGTCGAACCGGAAGGCCGGGCGTATCTGGCCGGACTCAAGGTGGGTGACGTCATCCTGAAATGGGGCGACGTTTCCTATCCGACCAAGGACGAGATCCGGACGGAAACCAGACGCTTCTGCGCGCGGGAGGCGGATGGGAGACGAGACCAGACCGACGTACATGAACGCGACATACCGGTGCGCATCTGGCGACCGGATTTGGCAAAGCAGGTCGACCTGGTCATTCGGCCGCTGGTGAAGCGCACGGTGGCCCAGCGGATTGGCCGCCTGGTCACGGGCGCCGCGCCCGGATTGCCGCAGGAAGGCGCCTCCTTCGACCTGTTCGCGGACAACGTGACCCGGATCGGCCGCGTCGTCCGCGACTGGGACGGCCGCCCCACCCCGGCCGCGGAATCCGGCATCCCCGACGGCGTCTGGATCACCCGAATCAACGACAAGCCGGTGGTCCGCTGGGCCGCGATGGTGGAGGAGTTGCGGCAGAATGCGGGCGGCGCCGTCACGATCTCATACCGGCAGGGAGCGGATCACGGGGCGGAGCAGACCTGTTCGTTTTCGGTGCCGCACACCATCCACACCAAACTGGGCCTGAAGCCGGGCGCGCTCATGCTTGCCATCAACGGACAGGAGGTCGTGACCTACACACCGTCCTCCGCCGCCCGCTTCGGTGTGGAGCGGGAACAGTCGTTCCCGGTTTCCGTATCGCACGCCGTGGGCACCCAGATTGCGCTGGAAGAGAACATCGGCAAGACGGTGGAAGTGCGATACCGAGAGCATCTGTCGCCCCCGCAGACGGCCACGCTGGAGGTCACCGAGGACATGGTCTACCCGTGGCTCAGTCGAGTCCTCTACACGATGGACCTGAGCTTCGCCCAGGAGCGGACCATCATCCGCGCGAACAACCCCTTTTCGGCCATCGCCCTGGGCGCCGACAAGACCTGGGAGTTCATCATCGGCGTCTACATCACCATGAAGCGGATGATCGTCTCACGGAGCGTGGGCGTGGAGACGCTGGCCGGCCCGGTCGGCATCGTGAAGCTGGGTGGGCAACTGGCCCAGGCGGGCGTTGTGCATCTGCTGTTCTTCCTGGCCATGATCTCGGCCAACCTGGCCGTCATCAATTTCCTGCCCCTGCCCATCGTGGACGGCGGGCACATGGTGTTCCTGCTCATCGAGAAGGTCAAGGGATCGCCGGTCAACCTGCGCATCCAGATGGTCACACAGGCGGTGGGGCTGGCCCTGATTGCGGCCGCGTTTCTGTACGTCACGCTGCAGGACCTGACCCGCTGAAGAAGCCGCGGCGCCGGAACGCGCCGCGAGGGGCATCAGCCCTGTTCCTCCACGATGCCCAGCAGCACGTCCGGCCGGTCCGTGATGATGCCGTCCACGCCGATCCGCGACAGATACCGCATGTCGGCCGGATCATTCACCGTCCACACGAACACCGTCAACCCGCGCTCGCGGGCCATGCGCAGGACGGCCGGATTCGCCCGCGTGAAGGGCAGACCGACGGCCGAGATGCGAATCCGCACGGCCTCGGTCAGCAGGTCGCGTCGGGCGGCCTCTTCCCACGGCATGTCGCCGATGAGCCAGACGGTAGGCAGAAGCGGTTCCATCCGGGTGATCGTCTCGACGACGTCGTGGCTGAAGGAGAAGATCATCACGTCCGCCGGGTTCACGCCGGCGTCGCGGATCGCCTCGAGCACCTCCTTCTCCATGCCGGCCTGTTTGATCTCGATGACCAGGCGAAGCTTGCCGCGAACCAGGTCCAGCGCCTCGCGCAGCGTCGGAATGCGCTCGCCCGCAAAATCGGGCGACTTCCAGCTCCCTGCGTCCAGCTCCTTCACCTTCTCCAGCGACACGCTGGAAATCGGCGCGTCCAGGCCGGTCGTTCGCTTGAGGTTTCCGTCGTGCAGCAGCACGGGAACGCGGTCGGACGTCAGCCAGACGTCGCATTCAGCCATCTCCGCCCCGGCCTCGATGGCCAGCCGATACGCGGCCAGCGTGTTCTCCGGCCCTCGTTCCGACCAGCCGCGATGCGCGATCACCAGCGGGCGTGCCCGCAGGTGCCGGCGCTGGGTGGGGCCTTCCGCCGCCAGACGCAACACCTCCACGTTGTCCACCACGATCGAAGCGCCGCTGATCCGGAAACCGGCGCGGCCGGCCGGGCTGACCTCGGTCCCGCGGGGGCACTCGAACACCTTCCGGTCGTTGACGAACCCGCGGAGCCACTCGCCCCGCGCTTCGAGTCGCAGGCGGTAGGGATGGTTATCGGTGGCTTTGGGCGCCGCCGCGGTCTGAAATATGCGCCAACCGCCGCCATCGTCCTTCGGCCGTCGGGCGGCGAGTTCCAGGCCGTTGCCTCGGGTTGCGTCTCGACGAATGGTGAGTTGAACGCCGGGCGCGTCCGCGCCGGCGTCGCGCACCAGCAGGGCCGCCCAGGACGTGTCTCTCTTTGCGTCCACGAATCGAACGTCGGCGGTCAGCGCGACGTCCCGCCATTCGGGCGACCCGAAGAAGACCGTGCTCTCGCCTTCCATGGCCGCACCGCACAGGCCGTTGTCCGCCACGCTCCAACCCGGCCCGTCCGCGGACCAGCCCGTCGGCAGGTCGCCGTCCGCCGTCTGCCCGAAGTCCTCGCGCAGCAGCACGTCGTCCGCCGCCGACAGCCCCGATGAGGCAACAAAAACAGCCATGAACGCAATCCCTCTCATGGTGTGACACTCCGTATCAAACAGACGACCCACGGACGCCGAACCCTCAGGCAAGGAGCATCGAGCGGAATCGGGTCCTTCCGCCCTCCGAAAGCATTTCGCACCCCAGTGTACAGACGCGCAGCGGGACCACAAGCACGCGCCGGCGGCTCGTCGGGTTCTCATTTCTCCCGCCGGACGTTTCGGGTAGAGTTGTCCCTGCCCGAGAATGGCAGGATCATCTGCAGCATCAACATGGAGGCACGGTCATGACGATTCGCATTTGTATTCTGGTGGGAATCGCTTGGGCGGCGGCCGGCTGCGCCAACTCGCGCGATGCCGGTCGATGGGACGCCCTGGACAGCCGAATTGCGGAAATCCAGCGAGATCGCCGGACGGCCGTCGCCTCGGCGGCAGGCCATCGGCCGGCGCCGCTGGCGTTCCGCCTGGCCGCGTATGGGCAGCCGGCAGGGCCCTCGACACCCAACGCTGAGCCGACGCCGCCGATCCGCGAATCCGACCTGGCCGAAGTGTCCGCGACAAGGCCCGCTGGGATCGTGTCGGCCGATCGGCCCGGTCCGCTGCCCGGCCTGTGGGACACTCTCAAACGCGACGTGAAGGCCATGCCCTCGGACCTCTGGCGCGACACGAAGAGGGTTTACGGCTCCGTGCCCAACCTGTTGGTCCTCGGCCTGACCTACGGCGGCTCGCTGGCGGTCCAGAAGACCGGTCCGGACAAGACCGTGGAAGACGGGCTGCGCGGACACAACATCTTCAAGAGCGATTTCAACGACGCATTCGCCGCCCTGGGAAACCCGGGCACCCACTTCGCCCTGGCCGGCGCCTGGTACCTGGCAGGACAGCAAACGCAGGACCACAAAACCTACAACGTGGGCAAGAAGCTCTTCAGCGCCCTGATCATCAACGGAGTGTCCACCATGCTCGGCCAGGCCGCGAGCTGGGACGACGCACCCAACGGCGAATGGGGCACTTTTCCCAGCGGCCACACCTCCAGCACGTTCTGTTTTGCCTCGGTCATGCACCAGGAATACGGACCGCTGGTGGGCGTTCCGCTGTACGGGCTGGGCGCCCTGGTGGCGATCGAGAGACTCGACGACAACGAGCACTATTTGTCTGACGTGCTGATGGGCGCAGTGCTCGGCCTGGTCATCGGGCACTCGGTCGCGTCGGAGAAGGAACTGGAGGTTTTCGGCGGCAAAGTGCTGCCGTACGCCGACCCGCACACCAACAGCACGGGCATCGCGTGGGTCAAACCGCTCGAAGCGTGGTGACCTTTCGCCTGGGGGCGCCCAGGTCTGTTTGCGGCAACGCCTGGCCGAAGTCAGACGGCGCCGCACAATCTACGGTATGACCACTTCCTCCATGTGGCATTCGGTCTGGTTGGTGTCGTATTCCAACCAGCAGTACTCGACGGTGTACGTCCCGGGGGCCAGGTTGACCACGGTGGATTCCACGTCGTAGCAGCAGATGCAGTAGCACGGGTGGGTGAGGATTTCCGTCTCCGTCAACCGCAGCGTGGGGCCCTCCACCACCAGTGTCACGAGAATGTCGTCCGGGCAGCAGTTGTACTCTGCGCTGAGGTGAGCAATGTGCAACGTCCCGGGGCCAGGAGTCAGCACAAACGCATCCGGATCGCACCAGGCAAAGCGCAAGCCCTCGGATTCCGGCAGGCACCCGCTATTCCCGTACTGTGCCAGGAGCGGACCGGTCTGGTTCCCGTAGTACCGCTGGAAATCCATGTAATCGCGCAGGTCCACATCATTGTCGCCGTCGAAATCCGCCACCTCGCACACGCGTTCGGGGGGCGTTCCCGGCCCGCCCACGCATGCGGCGAAGGCGCCGGCGTCCCCCTCATCCACGCCGCCATCGAGATTCACGTCCCCGGCAACGCACGCACCCGGATAGGCCACGCTCGCCCCCTCCGCCGCCGCCACACAAGCGTTGCTGTAGGTGATGCCGTCGCAGCCGCACGCGGGGTCCCAGACGTCCGGGCAGTCCGTCGGCCGGAGCGTGCATACGCCCGTCTCCACCGCGCACGGGTCAAACAGGCAATACGCCCCTTCGCCGCAGTCCGAGTTGCCCCAGCACCCGTTGCCCAGGCATGAACCCGGGTAGTCGACGCTCATTCCGGCCAGCGCCGCGTAGCAGGCGTTGGAATACGTCACCCCGTCGCAACCGCACACGGGATCCCAAACGTCCGGGCAGCCCTGCGGTCGGGGCATACACACGCCGGTCTCCACGGCGCACACATGGAAAAAGCAGTACCAGAGCGGGTCACAGTCCTGGTTGGACCAGCAGTATGCACCGTCGCACGGACCGGGGTAGTCCACGGTGACGCCGGCCAGCGCCGCGTAGCAGGCGTTGGAATACGTCATCCCGTCGCATCCGCACACCGGGTCCCAGACGTCCAGACACGCCTGCGGCCGGGGAACGCACATTCCCGTCTCTGCGGCACAGCCGTCGAAGAGACAGTACTCGTCATCCGGGCATTCGAGGTTTGACCAGCAGAGGGGCCCGTCGCACGGTCCCTCGTGATCCACGGTGACGCCGGCCAGCGCCGCGTAGCAGGCGTTGGAGTACGTCACCTCGTCGCACCCACACACCGGGTCCCAGATGTCCAGGCATGAATCCGGCCGGGCGGTGCAGACGCCCGTCTCCGCGGCGCAGCCATCGAACAGGCAATACTCATCGTCAGGACACTCCTGGTTCGACCAGCAATAGGGGTCGATGCACTCACCCCCGTAGTCGACGCTCCATCCGAACCACGCTGCGACGCAGGCGTTTGAGTACTTCACCCCATCGCAGCCGCACACGGGATTCCACAGGCCTGGGCAACTGCTCGGCCGGAGGGTACATGTGCCCGGGCCGTCGCATTCGCCGATCGGCTTGGCGCAATACTCAACAAACAGCATGCAGTCCATGCTGGTCTGGCACTCCTGGGCAGCCGCGTTCCCCAGGCCCCAGGCCAGAAACCCGGTCAATCCAACAAGAAGCGAGACAACTCGTACGGGGTGCGTGCGCATGTTCGGTCCTCCTCATGTCAGAATGCCGCAAGAAGATGCTGTGGCGGCGGGCATGCAGGTGTGCCGCGCAAACCATCCCGGGCACACCCTCCATCATGCACAATACGGGAAGCGCCGCGCGGAGTCAATCCGATTCGCCGGATCAACACGCGATTGTCACCGCAGTTCAGTGCCACTGTCAGGGGATTCGCCTGGACGTGCGCCCGTCCGCCCCTTGAAGTCAGGCTTCCGGCAGGGCGAGGCGAGTCTTTCGTACGCGGCAGACGCGTGCAGGCCACTCTCGCGGGCACTCGCACGACAGCGTGGCGAAGCGGCGGGAACGCTCGGCCCATCCGTCCGGTCTCGCACCGTGCAAGCCGGCCGACAAACCGCTCCGCTTGAAATGCTCGCACCGCTGCGGCTACCATGAGATGGCCCGTATGGCCGAAGCCGAACGCAACGCGGGTGGGCGAAGCTCACCGCGCACGAACGCCCGGCCGGCCGGTCAGGCGTTCCGCGAGGATTCTGCTGAATGACGAAGGAGCCCATACCCAGCTTTGAATGGATCATCACCGACAGGTGCAATTACGATTGCGCCTACTGCTATCAGCGCCGCTATGCCGACAAGCAACACGGCTCCGACGAGGTGATCAACGCGGTGCTGGCCATGCTCGGAGACCTGCCGGGACGGTGGCACGTGAAGCTGATCGGCGGCGAGCCGTTCATTCACCCTCGCTTCTTCGAGCTCTGCCGACGATTGACCGAGGCCGGACACGGCATTTCCACAACCACCAATCTGTACGCTTCGCGCGCCCGTTTGCATGAGTTTCTGGACATCTGCGGCGACAAGCTCACCATGCTCACCGCCAGCCTCCACCTGACTCAGGTCAAAGACCTGGACGGGTTCATCGAGAAGGCTGCCGATTTCCATGCCGCCAAACGCCCCGGCACGGGGTTCTGCGTGAGCTCCGTGCTCGTGGAAAGGGATTTCGATACGTTGCGCGGCATTGAAGAGCGACTGGCCGAACGGGGCGTGCCGTTCCGTTACCAGGTGCTCCGCGTCAACGCCCGGTTCGTGCGGTACCGGCCGGAGATTGAAGCGTATCTCGCCGGCAAAACCCCCATGAACACCGACGTGATCCGCCGGCACAAGATCTTCGGGACGCTGTGCCACACCGGACACCTCTTCTTCAAGATCGACATCAACGGCGACGTCACCCGCTGCTACAACCACCAGCCGCACTTCTACCTGGGGAACATCGCCCGGGGAACGTTCAGGCGATTCGACGGGCCCACGCCGTGCCTGTCGCCGCGCTGCACCTGCGTGACCCCGGCCAACCGGAACATGATCCGCTTCGGGGAAAAGGCGCCCGCGGGCGAGGTCCTCCGCCGCCTGATCGCAGGCACGCCCGGCAGCCTTCCCTACATCGCGACCCAGGCGTGGAAGCTGTTGCGCAACCGCCGGTAGCATCCCTTCCCGATTTCCCGTTTGCACATCGACCCCCGCCGCGAGTACCCTGACCCCCGCCGCCCGCGCCCGAGACGCACGATGCACACAGACCTCATTTACGACGTCGGGATGAACAACGGCGACGACACCGCCTATTACCTCTTCAAGGGCTGCCGTGTCGTCGCCGTCGAGGCCAACCCCGTTTTGGCCGACGCCGCGCGTCGGCGCTTTGCCGATGCGATCGCCGACGGGCGCCTGGCCCTGCTGCACTGCGGCATCGGCCCGCAGGCGGGAACGGCCCCCTTCTGGGTCTGCGATGAGAACTCCGCCTGGAGCTCCTTTGACCCCAAGGCCGCCCGCCGCGCCGGTCGGGCGCACCCCGTGGACGTGCCGTGCCGCACGTTTGACAGCGTGCTGCGCGAGCACGGCGTGCCGCTCTACCTGAAGGTCGACATCGAAGGGTACGACGAGTTGTGCGTCCAGGCCATCGACCCGGCGGACCGGCCGCGATTTGTCTCGATCGAAATCACCGGCCTGTCCAGCCTGGTCGCCCTGCAGGCCAAAGGCTACAACGCATTCAAGTGCATCTCCCAGCGCACGCATCGCCAGGTCCGCTACGACCCCCACGGCCCCACAGACGCCCAAGCCTCGATCGCCACGGATTGGGAGTATCGCCCGGACGCCGCAGGCCGCCACGCGTGGATGCGCGCGCCCGGCCCAAACGGCTGGGCGTTTCCGTTCGGCAGCACCGGCCCCTTCGGCGAAGACACCGACGGCGACTGGCAGACCGCCGAGGCGGCGGCGTTCGCCTATCTGGCCCGCAGACTCGGCCACGCGGCCGCCGGCCAGGGCGGGCCCAACGACTGGTACGACCTGCACGCCACGTACCGCGATGTCCCGCCTGCCTTGCCCGTGGCAGATCCTGCGGCCCGTGTTTGCTGCATCCTGGATGCAGTCGGAAGAACGCTCGGCCGTCCCGCTCAGGCGTGGCTGTTCGGCGCCGGACGGCATACGAATCGGCTTCTGCAGAAACGGGAGAGCTGGGAGTCCGCCGGCCACCGCATCGCCGGCCTGATCGATGACGACCCGGCTCTCGCCGAAGCGGGACCGGCCGGCCTGCCCGTCTGGCCGCGCGCCCGATTCGAAGCGGCCATTGCCGCCGGAGAACTCGCCCCCGATGCCGTCATCCTGTCCACCGACACGTTTGAGGATCACTTCTGGCAGCTCACCGCCGCCATCCGCGCCCGCGGCGTGCCCGTCTATCGACTCTACGCACCGGAATGAGCAGGGCGTTTCCCGCCCGCGACCCTCTGTCTTCCTCGCCCTGAGAATGAGGGCAGAAGTGAGGGGCAAAAGGTGACTGTTTACCGTCGCGGTGAAGGTCAAAATCTCCGGGACTACCCTCACGGCCTGGGTCGGCGTATCCGCAAGGTGGTCACCAACGCCGGCGATTTGGACCCTCATATAGTCCAGTCAGCGTCTTGGGGGTTGTTTCTTCCTGGATCTACTTCCCCCAGGTTTTACACGCTGGATCTGGTTCCAGCATCTACTTCGTCCTTGGTGGAGATTCCTCCGGGCATGAAGGGCCCGTTGCCCCGTGACGGATCGCCAGATTCTTGTGATATTTCTGCTTTTTTCACTTGACCCCGTTGGTGGAGTGGGACAACGGGCGGGCTATTGCGGGGGAAGCGTGCCGGCCATCGTTCGTGGCTGAACACCGGCGCGCCGCCCCGCCTCGGAGACCCTTTCCTATGCGAAACTACCACATTCCGCAACCCCAGCGCGTGCGAAAGATCGATCGGTCTTTCGCCTGGATCGACCACCGCCTGCTGCGAAACGGCTTTCTGCCGGCCATGACCCATCAGGACCTGGCCGTCTACCTCTTCCTGGTCCTGGCCGCCGACCGCAACGGCGTCAGCTTCTACCGCAAGGAGAAGATCTGCGATGCCCTCGGTCTGGACTGGTCCGACTTCGAAGTCGCCCGCGATCGGCTCCTCGACCTCAAGCTGATCGCCTTCCAGCCCTACAGCGCCGCGACACCCAACGGATACTACCAGGTGCTGCCAGTGGACGGTCGGCCGCCCAACTTCGAATCGCAAACGCGGCCACCGGCACAGCGCAGTTCCGTGAAACGCCAGGATCTGGACCCCGTCGCCTGGGCACGCTCGTAGGCCCACGTCGTGACGGACAAACACGAGACCCATGATCAGGGCCCAGGCAGCGTCGTAAGACCCTGAGGCATCGGCCTCGCTGTCAAGACTGCTGCGCCCTGGCCTTACTCAGATCGCCGCATATGAGCTGGTTGGAGTTCCGCCAACCGCGGGAACGCTCCGGATCACGGATGAGGTTGCGGGCTGGGCAAGTGCCGGGATCCCTCGATCGAAGATGACAGGAGTCATTCGCTGATGAAATCCAAACGCTACACGCACTTCTGCGGTATCGATGTCGCCAAGAACAAGCACGTCGCCTGCATCCTGGACCGAGACGGCGAGTTCGTCGCCCGATCACAATCGTTCTACAACAACGCCGAGGGGTACCAACACATCCTCAAACGCCTCCAGGACACCTGTCCTTCCGACCGGCCGCTCATCGGGATGGAGGCGACCGGCTACTACTGGTACGCCCTGCGGGACTTTCTCGTCGCTCACGGGTACGAGGTTGCGGTGGTCAACCCGATCCAGACTCACCAGCAGGCCAAGAAGGGCATTCGCAAACGCAAGACCGACAAGATCGACGCCCGGCACATCGCCACGCTGATCAAGAACGGCGAGCATCGGCCGGCCTTGGTCCCGGACGACTTTGCCATGAGCTGCCGGCAGTTGACCCGCTTGCGCTACCGAACGGTGGGGAACATCAGTCGGCTCAAGCTGTTGCTGTGGAGTCGCCTGGGACCGTTGTGGCCGGAGTACGAGACGCTGTTCGGCGATACGTTCTGTAAGACCTCCCGCCGACTCCTGTTGACCGCTCCCACCCCCGACGATGTCCTGGCCATGGGGCGCGAGGCGTTGGTCGAACTCATCGACAAGACGTCGCGCGGTCGATATCGCCCGGTCCTGGCCGATCGGATTCGCGAGAGTGCGGCTCACACCATCGGCAGCCGCCGGGGCATCGAGGGCGCCCGCATCGGCATCCGGTCGTTGATCAGCCAGATCGGGGCTCTTCTGCCGATTCGCCAGCAGTTGGACGCCGATATCGAGTCGCTGGCCGATCGGCTCCCCGCCTACTACTTCACGCTGCCGGGAGTCACTCGGTTCCTGGCCGTCAGTCTATTCGGGGAGACCGATCCCATCACCGCCTTCGGGACCTCGTCCCAGCTCGTCGCCTTTGCCGGTCTGGACACCACGGTCTTCCAGACCGGCCAGTACACGGGTGAGCGGCTGCGGCGAAAGATCACCAAACGCGGCTCGCCTTACCTGCGCCACACGCTTTGGAGGATGGCCCACCGCGCCTGCCATCAGGAGGGCGACCTGAGGACCTACTGGCTTCGCCGCAAGGGCGAAGGCTTGCACCACCTTGCCGCGGTTACGGCCGCCGCCCTGAAGCTCTGCCACGTCACCTGGCGCATCCTGACGGACGAGCGAGACTATCTGCCCGAACGGCCGACGCGCAAACCCTGAGGAATCTTCACATGCCAAAGAACAATCGACTGAAATTCTTCTACTTCGTCCTTGACTGCCTATAGCTGGTCTTGACGCGCCGCGCGGCTTCTGCGAAGCCTATGTCGCGAAGCGACGCCCGTGCGGCGCACGGAGCGGCGGGTCAAAAGCGGACGGGACCACGGTGTATTACTACAATGGCCATGTACCCGACAGACTGCCTATGAAACCGTCGTAGCGGAGTGCGAGCGGGCGTTGGAGGGACCCATGAGAGCGAAGGTTCAAGTCTTGTTCGTGGGGTGCACGTCTGATGGCGTGCGTGTCGATCTGGCTGTGAAGGACGTGTGGATTGACACGTTAACAGTAAGACAAGTCGATTCGGGGACAGGCAAGTGGGGGTTGTACTCAACAAAGTCTATCGGTCCGGTTTCGTGTTCTTTTTGCCTCTTGCGGGTGATTCGCCTCTCCCGACGTCGAGGCGACGCTCACCTTTCCATTATTCTCAAGGCGGATGATGCGTCACCCGAGGCGTGGACGGACACAATAAGAGTGCGAGTCGACGTGGGTTGCAGCAAGGCGCCACCGTGGGATTTTGATTTGGATATTCGTCCGGACCACTTGCGCTCCGGCCAACTCTCGGCAGTCGAATTAGTGCCACGCGGTTGACTGCGTGCTCGCTCCGCTCGAATGGTGGTGCGGGACGGTCACCGATTTCTTGCCAGCGCGGCGGCGAGCGCGCCGGTCCGCGAGAGATGGGATGTAGATGTAACAGTTTGGCCCCCATGCGTATGCGCGACGCGGGCGTGGACAGGACGAGGCGGGGGCGTGGCGGATGATGGGGGCGTGCTGGCGCGTGTCGTTGCGGCGAAGGAACGCCTCGTGGGCCGGGTGTATGGGCGGAGTCAGCAGGGCGGTGAGGAAGTCGATGCGGTTCTTCCCCTGACGCCGCGCGGTCTCCAGCAACCAGGGCAGGACGCTGTGACTCTCCGATCCGGCGGGCGACGGGATCCCAAAGCAGATCTTCCGCATGATGACCAGGAACCTCACCGAACGCTCGGCGTGATTGTTGCTCGTCTCGACGCTCCATTCGTGAACGTGAGAATTCATCGCGCTGCGAATGGAATCCGACCCCGGCGGGGTCGAGGCGGGTAGCCACGGGGTGGAGTCCCGATGCCAATCGGGACGGAACCCGTGGATGAAGGCGCCCTCCCCGCCCCTATCCAGCCCCCGAATGGGGGCGGAGGAGAAGGAGCGAGAGCAACGCACGGCACGGCAGAAGAGTCTGAAGACCCAGAGACCGGCTGGAAAGCCGGTCCCACAGGGAGGAAGAGACCGGCTGGTCTCCGCAGGTCCCGGCGCGCCGGGATGGCGAGATGGCGAGAAAGCCGGTCCCACAGGAAGGATGAGACCGGCTGGGGAGCCGGTCCCACACCATTCGGGACAGCCACCCATTACGAACGCAAGTGCCAAGTAAAGGGCACTACCAATCCTGGCAGGCGGCCCCGGAATGGGAGGCACGGCCGGCTTCAGCCGGGCAGATAGTGCCCTCGGCTTCAGCCGAGGGAGGGCGGGCCCCTCATCTTCTCCGCTCTTTGGCGGCCGGCTTCAGCCGGTCTTCGTCTGTGAATGCGACCCACGGAGAGCGCCCGAGAAGCCGGCTGGAAGCCGGCTCGCGCAGACAATTTCCGCGCGCGTCATCGGCGCGGCAGGCATCAATCACTTATCCGGCAAGGAATTCCGCGGCGGCGGGGGAAAGGACGCGGCGGATCTTGGCGATGGCCTTCTTCTCGATCTGGCGCACTCGCTCTTTCGTGACGCCGAACCGCTTGCCCAGCTCTTCCAGCGTCTGCGGCCGGCCGGTCCCGAACAGGCCGTAGTGGTTCGTCACCACCGCCCGCTCGCGCTCGCTCAGCTCGTTCATGCTCTCGGCGAGCATCTGCCGGATGTGCTCGGCGTCGCTTTCGGAGGCCGTCTCTTCGACGGAGGCGCTGGCCGTCTCCAGCAGCTCGTCCTGCCCGGTGACGAACCGGCGAACGTGGTAGTGCGATTCCGGAATGGTCCGGGCGTAGTTCTTCATGATCGCCCAGTGGGCGTACGTGCTGAACTTGTAGCCGCGGGCGAAGTCAAACTTCTCCACCGCCCGCATCAGCGACATGTTCCCGTCGCTGATCACCTCCTGGAAATTCGGCGACCAGCCCACGTGCCGCTTGGCGATGCTGACCACCAGCCGCAGGTTCGCCCGCACGATTTGCTGCCGGACCTCTTCCGACTGCCGGATCCACCCGCGAATCTGCGCGAGCGCTTCGGCCGACACGGTGCATGCCTCCAACTCCGCCAGGGCCCGGGCCGCCTTGTACTTCAGGTAGTTGTACCGGCGGAACAGGTCCTGCTCCTGCTCCGGTGTCAGCAGCGGGGTCTCGTACAGCGACCGCAGATACGGCGGCAGGTCCTTGGGCGCCCGGACCGTACGCGGCGCCTCCGCCGGCTGCGGCGCCGGAACGTCCAGAATCAGCGCATCGGCCGTCGGGGCGTCAAACAGCTCGTTGTGCATACACGAGGGAGGCGAAGCCGCCAGGGCCCGGGCCTCCACTTCGCGAAGCACCTGCTCCACCCCCGCTACGGTCAGGCCCAGCGTGGCGGCGATCCGGGCGGCCGGCTCGCCGGCCTCGTGGCATCGCCAGATCGCCAGGTGTCGCGGGCTCAGCCGCGGCTGCCCGCCTTGGCCAAAGAGGGCCTGGTCCGGGTCCTCCCGGTCGTGCCGCCGCAGCGTGTACCGAACCGTTTCCACCGCCCGCCCGGTCTCTTCCGCGATGGCTTTGGCCAGCACGTGAAGCTTGCACCGCTGCTGCTCCAACTTCTGGCGGGCGCGGTCTACAATATCCGTCTTCTCGGCCTCGGTGAGCTGGCGAAACGAGGCGCCCCGGGCCACCATTTCCGCGTTCTTCTCCACGAACCGATCTACCACGCGGTTGCGGAACACCACCCGGGCCACGCCGTCCTTGTCCCGGACGCGGATGCCCATCAGGCCCCGCGTCCGCCATCGACGGATCGTCTTGGTGGAGACGTGCAGGTGCTCGGCCAGCTCCTCCAGCGTGCGCACCCCGCCCCCAAGCTCACCGACCGACACCTCGGTCTTGCGAGTCAGGTGCTCGGCCATGGTGACCAGATCGGCCATCAGTTTGTCGCCGGGGATGGCCGGCCGGTTGTGGTCGCCCTGCCGCTTGCGGTACCCGGTGATGTGGTAGCACACCAGGTCGTACGGATACGCCTGGTCGCGCTCGATGATTCCCAGGAGTTGCTCGATTCCTTCCAGTTGCCCCAGACGATGCCGCACCGGCGACAACGTCAACTGGTGTGCCAACTCGGAAAGATCAGGATTCGAATACTTGAGCATATTGGTTCACCTCACCTTGGCTACGGGCTACAGCGCCAAGTGTTGAGGAGTTCCGCATCTCGCAGGCGCCTCGTTACCATCAGGGGGGCCAGGTTCGACGCCTGCCATGCAGCCCTGCCCATCCCTAATCCACTGCATGAGCAAGGCTTACAACTTCTGCCGCATCCGGCGGTTCCGGCTGGTACGCCAATCGGTTCACCCCAGGGCACTCCGACAGGCGTTTCAGCAATACATTATCGCTTCGAGGCAGGCGCTGGTCAAGAAACGGACCGAATATCACTGCCCCGGAGCCCCGGACGCCCGCAGAAAAAGCCCCCCAAACCCCCCAGCCCACCGAGAAGCAGACAAAACGCCCGACGCTGTATAAATAACAGTGACACTTTTTCCCAGGGGAGCGGGTGTCTCGGCGTTCCCCTCGGGCCATGTGGGGCGGGCAGAGAAGGGGGCAGGCGCAACGTCGTGTCTGGCAGTGCCATAAGAATCGATCGCCGGAACGGAATCACCGGGCCCGACCGTCCGCCCGGAGCCACCAGGGGACGAAGCCGTCCGACCCCATCACCGTCGTTCGATGGCCTCGATCCTGGCCTGGTAGACGTCCGCAAGGTCGGGGGCTCGGTCACGCACCGCGTCGAGGACGACTTCGTAGTTGTCCTTGACCGCTTCCAGAGCGTCGCGGTCCCCGTAGAGAACCAGCACATACTGAGCGGCCGCCGCCTGCGCCGCCAGCGTCCAATGGTTCTGCAGTTGGCCGGCGGTCCGCTCGACCAGGGTGGCGGCTTCCCGAGCGGCCTCGACGCCCGCCGTCCGCGCCTCGTCACGCAGGGCCGCCAGGTCGGTGGTCGCCGCGTCAAGCTGGAGCGCGGCCCCCACCCGTTCCATCAGAGCGATGTCCACCGACACATCTCGATACTGGTCGAGCCGGACCAGACTCTCGCGAACCAGCACGTCCGCCGTCTGTACCCGCAGGTTGCCCGTCCACCACCGATCGTCCTGCATCTTGCTTTCGGGCATCCGTTCCAGCCTCTCCGGGCTGATGTCGGACGTCTCCACGCGTGTTCGTTCGTCTGCCGCCTGCTCGGCGGTTCGCAGGACCGCGCGCACTTTGCCGAGCGTCGCCAGGGCGTCCGCCTGAACGGCACGGACGGCCTCGGCTTTCTCCATCAGCGTCGCGAACACGTCCGCGGCCGCGGCTCGGTCCTGCGCAACGGCCCGCTGCGCCTGGCTCTCTTGCTCGGCCAGGCGGGCCTTCGTCAACTCGAACGCCGCGATGTTGTCTTTGTCCCGCTGGATCTGAGCGGTCACGACCGCCAGTTCACCCTCGTGCCGATCCAGCTCCCACTGAATGGCGGCAATGCCCCGCTGCGGCTGGACCTCGCCGCCGGAGGCCGGCACGTATCCCCCCGTGATGAAGTCGCCGCTGTCGTCGAGACGCGCGTTTGCCAGCGTCCCGAACTGAAGCTCCTGTGTTCTGCGGATGGCATCGCGGTAGGTCGCCGCCTGAGCGCGGTACGCGGCGATGAACGTTTGGTATCCCTGCGGATCGGCAGGGTCAACGCCCGCGTCTTCCAGGCTCTCCAGGGCCGCCCGAGCCGCGTCCGCCGCCTGCTGAGCATCCGCCAACTGCGCCTGCAGGGCCGTCACGGTGCCGCGAAGCTGATTCACCTTCTCCTGCAGATCGGCCTGCCGGCGGGTCAACTCCCGGACGGACTCCCCTGTCGCCGCAATCCGTGAATCCACGCCGCTGTCCGCCACCAGTCGAGTCTGCGACTCCGCGGCCTTGACCCGCGTGGCAAGAGCTGCCAGGTCCACGGCCGACGCGTCCGCGTCGCTGCGCAAGAACTGGGCCTTGCGGTGCGCCGACAATCCCTGTTGATACAGGATCGCCGCCTTCACGCGATTGGCGACCACGTGCCGCGATGCGTCGACGCCCCCGTACGAGACAGCCAGCGCGGCATCGGCGGCGGACAGGGCTTCATCCAGAAGGGTCTGGTTTCGGGCGAGCAACGCATCGCGGGCCTCGCGGGCCTTGGCGATCTGGTGGGGGTCGCGTGGAACGCTCGTGGAAATACGCGTGGCGTGCTCCTGCCACCTCTCGCCGTGGATTTGCCGGAGGTAGCGTTCCTCCAGCTCCGCCCGGGCACGCTCGCTGGAGGCCAGATGGGCTTTCAGACGCTCTTCCTCCATGCTGAACGGGTCGCCCGTGTCCCCCCACGCGGCCGCCTCGAGGGCCGCATCAACCGTCTCGGCCGGCAACGACACATCCAGGCCCGCGCTGGACAGAGCATCCAACAGGACGGCCAGCCGTTCCTCTTCGGCGCTGTACTGCCAGACCAGCCGGCGGGCCTGCTCCACGGCACGGTCCGCCTCCTCTTTGACCTTCGCCTCGGAACTCTGCAGCATGGGGGCCGCCCAATACAGGACGGCAGCCACGACCACGGCTGCACCCGCTACTGCCCACGGCATCATCGGTTTCTGCACGGTGAACTCCCGCTGTCTTGCCGCTTGTACTGACGCGCCCCGCACCAGGAACGGGGCTGGGGCGGCCATTGTAGGGCCGGCCGGGGCGGAAGGGAAGCCGGACGCCGTTCGGACCGGAGGCCTTTGCGTGGTTCCCAAGTGGCGATCGCAGGATGCGTTGGGACACACCCGCGATTGGCCTTCCCCACGGCGAGCGCGTTTCCCGAGCGCAAACCGCGCGAAGACAACCCCGGCCTCGCCACCCCGCGGAGTTCCTGGCGGCATAGGACTGCATGTTCCTGGGGGATCGCCAAGCGGAGGTCGGGCAGCGAACAGCCGGCAAGTTACAGAAATGTGACGGAGGATTGCCGAGCAGCAGGGAGGGTCGCCAGGGAGAAGGCGCCCCGGCGCTCGGCGTACCCCGGAGACCGGCTGGAAAGCCGGTCCCACAAACACTAGAGAACTGGAAGCGAGAGACAGGAGACCAGAAGTAGGGTCCGCCGTGCGGACCAATCCTGCTGGAGACTGAGAGTAGGGTCCGCCGTGCGGACCAATCCTGCAGCCCAGGATCTACAGCCCACAGCCTCCCAGGACCGGCTGGAAAGCCGGTCCCACAAAGACAAGCCGGTCCCACAAAGACAAGCCGGTCCCACAGGGGGATCCGGTCCCACAGAGTAAAGGCGCAGCTTGTCGGGCGGTTTGGGCGCGCTATCATCGATCAGGGTGTCCTGTGCCGTTCAGTGGCGGTTCGCGCGGACGAACGCCAGGACGGCCTCTCGTAACGGGTTGGAGACCAGATCCCATGTGCCGGATTCACGCCATTCTGTGGACAGCCGCGGGTGCCCTGTTTCTGGCCGGCTGCACTTCGAAAATCGCGGACCTGCCCGCCCCGAGCGATCCGGAATTGCAGGCGCGCATCGTGGCCGCACGGTACATCGCCGGCGAGTACCCGGATGCGATCGACAGCACGCGCGGCGGGACCCACGTCATCTATCACTGGAAATACACGCAAGGTGTCACGCTGTGGGCCCTGCTGCTGCTGCACGAGCAGACCGGCGCGCCGGCCTACCTGGACCAGGTTCGCGCGTCACTGGCCAGCTACGACGCCAACGGGCGCATCCGCGTGCATGTCGGCACCGAGCCGATCGACTACATCGGCGCCATGGCACACACCATCCTGGAGTACTCCATTCGCAGCGGCGATGATCAATACCTCGACGGCGCGCTGGAAGCGGCGCGGTTCTTCCGGGACGACGTCGCCCGGACGCCCGACGGCCTGATCGCTTACCACGCCAACCCGGAGCGCGGCCGCATCTGGGCCGACGCGCTCTTCATGGTCGCACCGTTGATGGCGAAGACCGGCACCTACCTCGGCGACACGTCCTACTACGACGATGTTTTGGAGCAGTTCCGGGGGTTCACGCTCAAGCTTCGCAATCCCCAGGTCGGGCTGTATCACCAGGGCTGGAACTGGCACGGCTCCGGCGCGTCCCCCGGCCACTGGGGACGCGCCAACGGCTGGGTCGCCCTGGCCATGGTCGAGGTGCTCGACACGATTCCCGAAGGATACCCCGGCCGTGACGAGCTGCTCGCGTTGTATCAGGACTTCGCCCGGGCGATCGTCCGGCACCAGGGTCCCCGCGGCATGTGGCATCAACTGCTGAACCGCCCGGACAGCTACGAGGAGACATCCTGCACCGGCATGTTCCTCTACGCCCTGGCCCGGGGGGTCCAGCGGGGCTGGCTGGACGCGTCGTACGTCAACGCGATCGAACGAGGTCACGCCGGCCTGTCACGCATGATCTCATTGAAGGGAAACATCGACAACATCTGCCCCGGCACGCGCACGCAATCATCCGAACAAGCCTATCTCAATCGGGGTCCCCGGCGCAACGAGTCGCACGGTATCGGCCCGGTCCTGCTGGCGACCTACGGCGTGGTGGCCGTGCGTGACACGGCGGAGTAAGGCCGGCAGGAGCACCACTCACCCCAAAGACCGGCTGGAAAGCCGGTCCCACAAAAGAGAGGGCCGGTCCCGCAGAAGAAGCCGGTCCCGCAGAAGAAGCCGGTTTCACAACAAGCCGGTCCCACAAAACAGGAGTAGGGTCCGCCGTGCGGACCAATCCTGCAGCCCACAGCCTCCCAAGACCGGCTGGAAAGCCGGTCCCACAAGGAGACGGTCCCAGAGCAAGCCGGTGTGACAGCAGAGCAGGCGGCCCACGTGTGGTCAGCGAGAGGATTACTCTTGCGAACGAAATCGCTCCCGGAGGAATTCCGCCGTGCGATCGCGAAGCTGCTGTGCGGCCGTCGCCGGAGAGTCGGGCACGGGGTCTTGCGGACCGCTCACCGCGCAGACCGCGGCAATCCCGTCGGCCTCGCAACGCACGGCCTCGCCGGCGACTTGGCCGGCGATCACAATGACGGGCACACCGGCCCGGCGGGCGCACGCCGCCACGCCCCACACGGTCTTGCCCATGCGCGACTGGGCGTCAAACCGGCCCTCACCGGTAATCACCAGGTCGGCGCCCTGCACGCGCTCGAACAGCCGTGTCAGTTCGATGACACTCTCCACGCCGCTGTGCATCCGACCGCCCAGAAACGCGACCAGCCCGGCGGCCAGCCCACCCGAAGCACCGCCGCCCGGCAGATCGGCAACGGCAATGCCCAGATCACGCTCGATCACCTGGGTCAAATGCCGCAGATTCGCCTCCAGCCGGCGCACCTGCTCCGGCCCGGCGCCCTTCTGCGGGCCGTACACCGCAGACGCACCGTTCGGCCCGCACAGAGGGTTCTGAACGTCGCACAAGACGACCAGTTCCACGGCGTCCAGCCGAACATCCCGGGCCGAAACATCAACGTGGTGGACTCGATGCAAATCGCCGCCGGCCAGCCCGGCCGGCAGAACCGTACCGTCCTCCGAAACAAACTGAACGCCAAGCGCCTGGGCACAGCCGCAGCCCCCATCCACCGTGGCGCTGCCGCCCACGCCGATCAGCACGCGTGTCGCCCCCGCGTTCAGGGCGGCCGCCAGTTGTTGGCCCGTGCCAAACGTGCTCGTACGCAGCGGGTCCCGCTCGTCCGGGCTCAGCAGCGTCAGGCCGCTCGAAGCAGCCATCTCCACGATGGCCGTCCGCCCGTCCGGAAGTCGGCCGAACGCGGCCCGCACCGGTCGGCCCAGCGGGTCGAGCACATCCGCTTCGATGCGAGTGCCGCCCGCGCCGGCCAGCACGGCTTCCACCGTGCCCTCGCCGCCGTCGGCCATGGGGACGACCGTCACCTCTGCATCGGGTCTCACTCGCAGCACACCGTCGCGTATCGCGTGTCCGGCCTCCACGGAGGAGAGCGTCCCCTTGAAGCTGTCCGTGGCAATGACGATCTTCACGGATTCGCTCCTTCGGTTGCGTCTGCCGAGCCCTGCGGCAGCAGGCGCAGAACGTCCACTTCCGCGAGCTCCCAATGCCCGGCAATCACCCGCACAGATCCGATGTCCCCCCAAACCTGCTCAAAGTGGTTCTCGCCGTATCCACGCACACGCGCCAGCACCATCCAAGCCGGTCCGTCCTGCTGCCCGAGCCGGTCGAGCATGTCGTCAAACGGAATCGCGGGATTGGACGTGTACCCCTCGAAATCGCTGCGCCGCTGATTCCGGGCCAGCACGGAGACGATTCGCGCGTCGCCGCCCAGGTAGTACGCCAGGGGAAACGTGCAATAGTCGCGGTACATATAGACCGGGGCGGCTGCGGGGCCCGCGTCCTGGATGATGCGGGCCGCGCCCCGCCAGTCCTCGATCACCAGGGGGTAGTCTGCGCTGGGAGGTTGTCTCAGGCTGACCGCAGCCACAATGACCATCGCCAGGATCGGCCGGCGCACCGCCAGCCGGGCCAGAAGCAGGATCGCCGCCGGCTGGGCCACGATGGTGTACTTGATCTGGAATATCGGCGTGGCCACGCACGACCAGACAAACGGCAGCCCGATCGGAAGGATCAGCCACAGAAGCAGCAGAAAGATCGGAGACTTACCGGTGTTTCCACTCGGAGGCAGCATGTCTTTCACGCCCCCCCGCACTCTTCGCACGACCGCGACCACCGCCACGGCCACGGCCAGCCCCGCCACGGCATAGCGGGTGATCACCCAGCGCAGCGGCGTCAGATGGTCGTAGAGGCACACCAGCGGCTCCACGGGACGAGGACGCGGAATCCAGTACCCGCCCAGGACGGTTCGAACCTGGTCCGTCAGGACTGCAACCCACGGCAGGAAACTGATGATGACGATCCCGCCTGCCATCGCGGCCCCGCGCAGCAATCGCCTGCGTTCGGCACGGTCCGTGCTCCGCCACGCCAGCCGCACGACCCACGCCAGGTGCGCCGCCAGAACCGGCCAGGCAAACGTATGCAGCCAGACGAACGTCACGGCCAAGGCCGTGTACGCCAGACCGGTCCGTCGGCGTGGGACACGAATCCACGCATGAGCCGCCCCTGTGCTCAGAATGGCCATGAGCTCGATCAGGGCATAGAAGCGAGCCTCCTGGGCGTACGCGACGGCCATGTTGCTGACGGCGAGCAGGCCCGCCGCCCACAGGCCGGTCGAGCGGTCCCACAGCCGCCGGCCCAGCCCGTAGAGGGCCCAGACGGACAGCACGCTGAAAATGACGGAGGGCGCCCGAACGGCAACCTCGCCGGCGCCGAACGCGTCGACCCAGAGGGAAAGGAGAAAGTGGTACAGGGGCGGGTTTGTTCCGGTCCGACGCAGGGCGATCACGTCCGGCCAATCCAACTGGGCGTAGAGGACGCTGAACGCCTCATCCAGCCAGAGGCTGCGGGCCCCAAGGCCCCAGATGCGCACGAGGGCGGCCAGCGCCAGGAGGAGGGTCAACAGGACGACCGGCCTGCAAGCCGCCGACGTTCGGAACGAGGGCGTCGCTGGTTGCGTTGTTACATCCATGAGAAACGCCCTTATCGGACGGGGGCTGAAACGCCGCGCCGGCGCATTATGCAGGCGGCCGGTCGGCAGGGCCAGTTCACCACGCATCGGTGCGGCCACCGGCCCCCCCCGGCTCTCGGCAAACCGGTGCGGCACTGTTTGCCGCGACGCAAACTGACGAAGAAAGAGACACGGAGCCGAGGGGGTGGCGTCCGGTGCCGCAGCGAGCTGGGTCCCACGGGCGCACGTCGGTCCACGAGGGCCGGTGCCGCCCTGCCCGCTTCCACTTGTCGGGGGGCGGCAGACAGTGTGTAATGACGGGAGCCCGAGCGGGCGGTTCGACCCGCGGCAGAAGGGGATCGCGATGGAAGCTGCGCCATGACCGAGGAACGCTCCGTTCAGCCCGCGCTCGCCGACGAAGGCGGTCCGCCCGATCACACGGCGACCTTCATCGCCCGACATCGGACGGTCATCTCGGTGTTTGCCCACGCTTTCCTGTTTGCCCTGGCCCTTCTGATGGCCTTCGGCCTGGCCTACAACTTCTACCAGGTGCTCCCGGAGACGCTCTACTCACCCGACGAGGCCCGGGTCATCACCCGAGGCGGCTGGCTGCTCTACCTGTATCTGCCCATGGCCGCGATGGCCATCCCCATCAAGTTGATCGTCTTCGCGCTGTTTCAGCAGTACCGGCGGTCGTGGCGATACGTGGGTCTGCGCGACCTGCTGGGCGTGGTCTCCGCGGCGTATGCCGGCTCGTTCCTGTTCATGCTGTCCTACTTCGGGCTGGCCATGCTCCGGCCGGGAGTCGCGGAGGGGCTGGTTGAGGCTTCCGGGTTGGGATTCCGTCAGGCGGCGGTGTTCCTGTCGGACCTCGTGGCCACCATCGGCCTGGTCTCGGTGACGCGAGTGGTCTGGCGACTGTATCACGAGGAGGTGCGTCGAGGCTCGCAGGAGGGCCGACGACGCATGCTGGTGATCGGGGCCGGCCGGGCGGGCGAGACCGTCGCGCGGGAGATTCTGACGTCCGGCGAGAAGCACGAGTTGGTCGGGTTCCTGGACGACGACAGGTCGCGCCTGCACAACCGAATTCACGGCGTGGAGATCCTGGGAAGCATCGCGGACCTGGCCCGGGTCGCGGAAGAGGAAGAGGTGGAGGAGATCCTGATCGCCCTGCCGGGGGCCCCGCCGAAGGAGATCCGGCGGATCGTCGAGTCGTGCCAGGGCGCCAGCATCACGTTTCGCACCATCCCCTCCGTCAGCGACCTGATCGAGGGGCGCGTCGAGGTCAGCCAGATCCGGACCGTGAGCATCGAGGACCTTCTCGGCCGGGATCCCGTGCAGTTGGACACGCAGGCGATCGGCCGGGAGCTGGCCGGCAAGCGGGTTGCGGTCACGGGGGCGGGCGGCAGCATTGGCTCGGAAATGTGCCGGCAGATTGCCCGGTTCGGTCCGCAGCGCCTTCTGCTGATCGAACAGGCGGAGAACGGCCTGTTCGAGATCGATCGAGAGCTTCGAGCGAGCTTCCCGGGCCTGGATATCGTGCCTTGTGTGGCGGACATCTGCGACCGCGAACGGCTGGACCGGCTCTTTGCCACGCACGAACCGTCTGCGGTGTTTCACGCGGCCGCCCACAAGCACGTCCCCATGATGGAGTTGAACCCGGGCGAAGCGATCAAGAACAACGTGGTGGGGACACAGACGGTGGCAGACGCGGCCGTGGCCGCCGGCGTCGCCAAGATGGTGATGATCTCCACAGACAAGGCCGTCAACCCCACCAGCATCATGGGCTGCAGCAAGAGGGTGGCCGAGTTGTACGTGCAGCAGCTCAGCGCGCGGACCTCCACGCAATTTGTAACGGTACGGTTCGGCAACGTGCTCGGCAGCAGCGGAAGCGTTGTGCCCATCTTCCGGCGGCAGATTGAGGAGGGGGGGCCGGTCACCGTCACGCATCCGGAGATGAAGCGATACTTCATGACCATCCCCGAGGCGGCCCAACTCGTGTTGGAGGCGGGGGCCATGGGGGGGGGCGGTGAGATCTTCGTGCTGGACATGGGTGAGCCGGTGAAGATCGTGGATCTGGCGCGAGACATGATCCAGCTTTCCGGGCTGCGCCCGGACGTGGACATCGACATCGAGTTCACGGGAATACGTCCCGGGGAGAAGCTGTTCGAAGAGCTCTCCATCGCGGGGGAAGACGTCAGCGTCACCAAGCACCCCAAGATCGGCATCTGGCGTCACCGGCCGGAAGACTGGGATCGGCTTTGCGCGGGTATTCGATCGCTGGTGGCGATTGCGGATGACGCGGCCCACCCGGAAATCGTGGCGCGCTTGAGATCGCTGGTCCCGGAGTTCCAGCCGGAGCAGAACGGACTGCCCGTCGGCGACGCATCGCAGAAGTGCGCCGCCACTCGCTGACCGGCGCGAACTTGCTCCGAAGTCCGCCCTTCAATCGCCCCAGCGCGAACGACACCTCAGGCAACCCGTGATCCTACTCCGATGGTTCCGATTCGGTCTCGGGCGCCTCCGCGTCGGGGGCGGGCCCAGCGGTCGGCTCGTCGGAGGCGGGTTCCAGCGTGATGACGGGCTCGGCTGCGACCTCCGGGGAGGTAATGTCCGGGGTAAACGTGATTTCCGCCGGCAAGGCGGTGGGCGGTGCCGCCGCCATCTTCACCGATTGGAACGTGTGATCCAGTTCGTTCAGCGCCGCCAGGGCCCGCTGCATGTACGGCGTGGCGGTAAAAAGCTTCCGCTCGTTCCGGCTAATCTGCTCGAGGTACTCCCGGGCCTTGTCCTTGCGGCTGGGATCGCCGTCCAGAACGAATCGGTTGCCCTCGATCGTCGCCAACTGCAGCAGGGCCGTCCCCACGGCGACGGGCTCATTGCCATAGTCACGGATCAGCCGTTTGCAGGCGCCTTCCGCCGCCAACAGCGCTTCCGGCGTCATGCTGCCCGGATCGTTAAACGCCAAGGCCAGCACGCCGGTGGACAGTTGCAGCAGCGCACGCCTCGTCAGGTCCGGTTCCTTGTTCTCTTCCGCCACCCGCTCGAGCATCTGGATCGCGTCGGTCAGCGCCGCACCGCTCACCGGCTGGCCCTCCACGTCGACGAACCGGGCCGATTCGATCCGCTGGACGACGTCCACCCGAGCGGCCGTCTGGGAGTGCCGCACGTACATGAACAGCACGGCCACGGCGGCCACCACCACCACGCCGCCGATCAGGTAGTTCCCGTACCGGGACAGGTACTGGCGTGCGTCCAGGAGCATCTGCGCCAGTTCGTTCGTCTGCAGTTCGTGCTTTCGCTCTTTCTTCATTGCCTCGTCCGCGGCTCGCCAGGCGACGTGCCGCGCTCCTCCTGCACCACCACCACCTCAATCTGCGTGTTTGCGCCGAGGCTACGACCCGCGTCGCGAATCGTGATCGTGCAGGCCTCACCGCCCTTCTCAAACCGGAGGGCAAACGTGCCCTTCACGTTCCGGTTGCTCACCAGGGTCCACCGGGCCCGCGGCATCTGCTCTTCGTAGAACCCCCGCACCGCATGTTTGTCCCGAGACCGCCCTTCATACGTATGCCGCAAATACAGCCGGCGGGTTCCCGTCAACTGGTCCTCGCACGCATCCTCCACCATCTTGAACCCCATCGGCACGGGGATGTCCCGCGCGTACGGGTTGGCCTGCGGCAGCAGTCGACCGTCCTCGCCAGTCTGCGCACCCTGTGAGCAACCGTTCGCCATCATCCCGGCTACGGCCAGGGTCGCCAGGATGCCAACTCTCGTAACCTTCTCTGAAATCATGCGTTACGACTCCTGGTACCGTTACGCCAGCCGGGGCGCCGCTGCCGCGACACGAGCCACAGGGTAGAGCAACCCGGCCAAAGCGTCAATCCGGCGGAGTGGGACCCTCGGAGGAACCGAAAAGCTCAAACAGGATCGCGTCGCCCGGCGCCAGCTCCACGGGAATCGCGATCCGCCCACGGCGCGCGTCGAACACCCGACCTCCGACCACGCCCGGATCCCCGGGCACCTCCACGGCACGCGTGGCTGTAGCGCCGCCGGCTTCCGCGGGCAGGGACAGTTCGCTCCGCATGAACCGCGAGGCAGACGCATTCCACAGCAGCACCCACCGGCGATGCTGCCTCGTGAACAGCGTCACCCGCAGGTTGCCGTCGTGGCACTGCCACCCGTCCAGCGGGACAACCACCGAGCCCCTCAGCCTCGGTGACCACGCCCCCGCTCGATGAATGATCCGCTTGACCGCGGCCGCCCGGGCGACGACCACGCTGTCTGCCGCGTCGACCAGTCCCTCCCGTCGACCGCGAACCTCGGCCCAGGCGTCGAGGATGAGGCCTTCCGTGGCCCCGGCGGACAGCCCGGCGTGGTACATCCCCAGCCAGGTCCGGACCGACTGGACAAGGTCTTCCGTCTGCCCGGACACCGGGATGATCATCATCCCGGGCCTGGGTAGAGGGAGTGGGCTGCTGAACGTTCCGGTCAGGTCGGCCGGTTCGCAGACGCGCACCATCGGTGTGATGTGCCGCAGCCTGGCGCCCGGCAGGGGCAAGTCCGCCCGCACGGTGGCGGCGACCGGGAGCGATGGAAGACGGCGCTCCACCCTCGCCGCGATCTGTGCCGCCCGGCCGGCGCCGGCGTCATCGCCGATTTCACCGACGTGCAGCATGCGCGGCAGGCCGTCCGCGTCAGGGGGCAACACGGTCCGGAGCCGGTCGTCGATGTCCACCGCTCGGCCACTCGCCGGTCCCGCCCGGCAGAAGCGATGCAGGACCGGGTCCGTCAGAATCAGCATGAGCGCCTGCGTCCGGGCGGCCTGCACGACGGCTTCTCGCCGATCGTCCGCCACGTGTGCCGCGAGCACACCGTTGAAGCCCAGCTCCCGAATCCGCTGAAAGTCGGTTGACAGCCGGTGTTCGGGGTCGCCCGTCTCCGCCATCGAGAGGGGCTCCACCGGATAGCGGACCGCCACCAGGAACGGGACCGATTGCTCCACCGCGGACGGCTGAAGACAGCCGGCGGCCAACAAGCCACACGCAGCGGCCGGGAGCCAGCGGATCGCTCGGCGAGAGGAGCCGCCGGGGGGTCCTTTCTTGACACGATCCGACAGGGCCGAATAGACTGCCGCCGGTACGACGGGTTCGGTTGGCGCGACCGTCGATCCGGATGCATGCCCGTGAAAATGAAACACTGGATTCGATCTCTCCTGCTGCCGGTCGTGGTGGCCGGCGCCGCGTGTGCCCCGAAGACCGCCTCCCTGGACGATCCCCAGACGCGGGAATCCCTTGCGTTGCTGATGCCCGAGCGAATCGGCATCATGCCGTTCACCCGGGTGGAGAGCTTTGACGACGACAATCGCCCGGACGGCATTGCCCTGCTGCTCCGCCCGATCAACATGCTGGGCGACCCGGTGAACATCGTCGGGCAGGTCCGGGCCGAGCTGTACGAGTTCACGCCGGCCTCCGGGCTGCGGACGGGGCCCCGCCTGGCCATGTGGGAGGTCCTGCTGAACACCAAGGAGGATCAGCGGCGATACTGGAGTTCCACGACGCAGATGTACGAGTTCCATCTTGAGCTCAACACGGACGCGGTGTCCCAGCGGCCCAAGTACGTATTGGCCGTTACATACAACACGCCCCTCGGCACGTTCCTGACGGATGAATATATCCTGGAAGTGCCGATTGCAAGCGAGCCGTTCGCGGGCCAGAAGCCGGACCGCGGCTGACGGGCGGCAGTAATCAACCACGCCCATAGGGCGTGGCTTTAGGAAGGCCCGCCCGAGCGGGCCGTGCACGTCCGGAAGCCCCCGTTGGGGGCGGGCACGCAGGGAAGGCCCCGTTGGGGC
>Ga0334888_1001423_pt1 | contig 31118 bp, 24 predicted proteins | sample GraSluR1_MG_FD_207227 | JGI IMG/M metagenome (GOLD analysis project Ga0334888, IMG submission 207227) | Sludge microbial communities from methane-producing bioreactor in Wageningen University, Netherlands - Granular Sludge_3_08-R1 | ecosystem: Engineered > Bioreactor > Anaerobic > Unclassified ...
CCTCGGCGTGGCTGCCGTCGGATCCCTTCGAGCCTAATTCGAGACGGCCTTGCTCCAGACCAAGGCGAACCTGGCTCGTGATCCGATCGGCGGTGATCGCGACGCGCCGAATCGCCTGCAACAAAGCCTCGCGATCGACAGTGACCAGTTTGTCATTACCCTTGGGAATGACGGCGTGATAGTCCGGGAACGGTCCATCCAATAGACGCGTATGCAGAATCGTCGAGCCGGCGCGGAAACTGAGTTGGTTGGCGCCGAGGAAGACTTCAACGGACCCTTCAGACTCGACCTGACTCGCCAGCCGCGGCAGCTGCCGCAAACCGGCGGTATCGACGATCAGGTTGCGTGCATCGACGTCCTGCCAGGGCATTGCGCGGAAGCTGCGCGCCAAACGGTGAGCATCTGTCGCGACCAGCGTCAAGCCGTCCCGGCTGATTTCCCAAAGAATACCCATCAGGGCGGGACGCGTCTCATCGCGCGAAACGGAATAAATCGTTTCTGCGATCATCGCTGCAATCGCACCGGCCGGTACCTCTAGCATTTCTTTTTCGCTCAACGCCGGCAGGTTCGGATATTCCTCCGCATTGAGACAGGGAACCTCAAGCGATGCTTTCCCGCTACGAATCTTGAGCTGGTTGCGACTGACATCGAACTTGACCTTGCCGGGCGCTAGGCTGCGCACGAAGCTCGTCAACTTTTCCGCGACAACCGCCGACTTACCAGGCTCGCTGACCTGAACATCAGCGACGTTCGTGACCATTGACACGTCGAGGTTTGTCACGGACATACGCAAGCCGTTCTTGTCGGCTTCGACGAGAATACTCCTGAGGATCGGCAACGTTGTCTTGGCGGGAACGACGCCTGCAATCAGGTCCAGGGTCTTTTGCAGCACTTCTTGCTGGATCTCGAACTTCACGGTCCGATCCTCCGGGACAGGGGAAACACAACGCGCAGGGACGTATGATAGGCTAAGCCGACAACGCTATCAAGCTTCATGGTGCGTGGCTTTTTGTTCACCCGTTCTACTCCTAATCTTTGAATTGATAACCAGAGAAATGGAATAAGAAGGGCTCGGGGATAATAGGGATAACGCGTGCCGTAAGCACCGACGGGCAGATTGCATTTCGTTGGCGTACGGACAAAATGGGGACAACGTCGATCAGATGGCCGAAGTTATCCGAGGCCCTGCCGACGACGCGTGAAGTGTCCGGTTGTTGCCAGTGGATGTCCACGGTTTTTCCCTTACCTGTTCCACAGGAAAGAGCAGGGTGAAGATTCAGCAGAAGCGGTCCCCGCCGGGAGGGTGCATCCCAGCGGGGACCGTGCGGCGGCTCCTAGCAGGCTCAACCCCGGGCGTGATCCCGGATTCTTTCGCTGAGATCCTTCAGGAGACCGCGGAACTGTGGATCTTGGCGCGACATGTTGCTGATCAGATTGCAGGCATGCGCAACGGTTGAGTGATCGCGACCGCCCAGGGTGCGACCGATTTGGTTGAGGGAGGCGCCGGTCATGTCGCGGGCGAGGTGCATGGCCACCTGACGCGCCCGGGCCAGGTCCTGGGTGCGTCGCTTCGACTTGAGTTGATCGACGGAGAATTCGAAGTGGTCGGAGACCACGTCGATGATGTCCGCGATCTTCACTGGTCCGGCGGAATGACCCGCGAAGTAGGAGGAGAGAGCCTCGGAAGCCAACTCCTGCGAGATCTCCTTGCGCATCAGGCTGGAAAACGCCAGCAATCTGATCAGCGCCCCCTCGAGTTTTCTGATGTTGTCGGTGACGTGGATGGCAATGTATTCGATGACTTCGTCGGGAATGACGATCTTGTTGTTCTCGACCTTGCGCTGCAGGATCGCGATCCGTGTTTCGAGGTTCGGCGGCTGAATGTCCGCGAGCAAGCCCCATTCGAATCGTGAACGCAGGCGTTCCTCGAGGGTCGTGATCTCCTTCGGTGAACGGTCGGACGTCAGCACGATCTGTTTTTTGTGATCATGCAGCGCGTTGAAGGTGTGAAAGAACTCGTCTTGGGTCGATTCCTTGCCGGCCAGGAACGACACGTCATCGACGAGCAAGACGTCCATACTGCGGTACTTGAGCTTGAACTCTGGTGTTTTACCCCGTTGAATACTTAGAATCAATTCATTCATGAACTTCTCAGCCGTCAGGTAGCAAATCCTGGCAGCCGACTGGCGTCGAGCAATCGCATTGCCGATGGCATGCATGAGGTGTGTTTTTCCCAGGCCCACGCCGCCATGGATGAACAGAGGGTTGTAGTGTGTTCCGGGTTGGTTGGCGACAGCGGTCGCCGCGGCGTATGCAAGGTCGGTGCCCCCGCTCACGACGAAACTCTCAAAGACATAGTCGGGGTTCAGGTTGGCGCGGGCGGCGGCCTCGTTGGGATCGGACGCGGCGGGGGCGCCGCCGCGGGGCGTGTCGCGAGTCGCCGTTGTTGATGGTTCGTACTGGGGGCGGAAAAGCTCATCTTCCTCGTCGACAGCGTCGTGTCGGACTTCCAACTTAATTGAAATCGAGCGACCAAATACCTGCGATGCGGCATCGTTGAGGGTCGGCAGGTGATGTTCGCTGAACCAGTCGAGGAAAAAATGGTTGGGTACGGAAACGCGATAAGCGTCGCTGCCGGGAACCGGCTCCAGCGGCAAGTACCAGGTATCGAATGTCTGTTGCTGGACCAGGCGGCGCACGAGACCCAAGATGTCATTCCAGTAGGAGTCCAGGAGATCAATCGACAGTGCTTCCAACGACGTCTCCCTCTCAGAACACGGAGGACAACTGTCCCTATAGCCGCAACGTCGCCCGCCGAGTACAAGAACAAGAAGAATAACAACTTAAAAAACACAGCCCCGCCAACAAACGAAAGTTATCCACATACAGGGCCGGGCTGTGGATAACCTATACTAACCCCCGGGTGTTTTATGACAAGCCCGGGGAAGCTATCACGGCGACATGGGGGCAGCAAGAATATTCTCGTGGACGCACACACCTGGGGCTGTAACCGTTTGTTGACAGTAGAAATAAAAAACTGCAGGCGATTCCGCGTGCGCGAGTTATCTCGGCGCTCTGGCGACCGCCGGGAAAGTCGGGGTTGGGGCCGCGGCGGATAACTCTAGGAAAATCTTGACAATACAAGGGGTCGCCATTAACCTTCTGCGCCGACAGAAGAGTGAGTCGCGATGAAGGAGATCGGCTGTGAAGCGGACATTTCAACCGGGCAACCTGAAGCGGTCGCACAAGCATGGTTTCCGCAAGCGGATGTCGACCCGCGCCGGACGCCTCGTGCTGAGTCGTCGCCGCGCGAAGGGCCGCAAGCGTCTGTCCGCTTGAGCCCCAGCGGCAGGGCTCTCGCCGGCGGGCCAACCGGGCGGAAGCGCTGGCGATCCCTGCGGACAAAACGTGAGTTCCAGTGTGTCTACCAGAAGGGCGTCAAACGGATCGGACGCCTCTTCGTTCTTTTTATGTATCGAGGCGACGACCTCGCCCGGGCGGTCGTCGCGAGCCGCAAGGTCGGCGGGGCAGTTGCCCGCAACCGCGCCAAGCGCTTGTTACGCGAGGCGATTCGCGGCGTGATCGAAGTTCCCGAAGCAACGGCCGCAGAGGCGATACGCCTGCGGCTCTGGCCAGACACCGAACCCGGCGATGGGTTGTGGATTGTTGCCACCGCCCGCGCGGCGATCGTCACGGCATCGTGTGCGGCGGTGACGGAGGAACTCGAACGCCTGTTGGATCGCTCGCGGAGAGGGGACGAGCGCGGCGAGGGATCAGAAACCGACGCCTGGAACGGTTGACCGTTCCGCGTCGCCGCGCGAGAGGTAGAGGCTGATATCATCCGGGCCCCGACGCCGGCAGGCACACCAGGGGCAGGAGCAGCCGTCGTGATATGTGGCGCGTCCCGTTGTTGTTGATCCAGATTTATCGGCGTTTGATCTCGCCATGGACGCCGGCCGTTTGTCGTTTCTATCCCTCTTGCTCTCTGTATGCCGCCGACTGCTTGCGGCGACACGGACTGTGGCGCGGGAGCCTGCTTGCCGCGCGCCGGGTCGCCCGCTGCCACCCATGGCACCCAGGCGGTTTCGATCCCGTTCCCGAACGCCACGGAGAATGACAGTTCATGGATCGACGCACTGTTCTTGCATTCCTGCTGATGTTCCTGGTTTTCACCGGATATCAGATCTTGGTCGGCCGCGATGCCGAGAAGCGGCGGCAGGGACTGGAGCAGATCCCGCCTGCTACGACCGAGTTCGCGGCGGATCAGGCTAGCGACCGCGATTTGGAGACGAGGCCGGTCGGTCGGCCTGTCGTCGCGCCGGCGCCGGCAACGGCCGAGGCCTGGGGTCGCCCGCTGACGATCGAGGCGGCCATGGAGCCGCTCGATCGTGACCAACTGGAAGCGACCGTGACGGTCGAAACGTCGGCTTACGTCGTCGAGGTGGCCGGTCGAGGTGCTCGGATCACGAGTTGGCTCGGACGCCACTACACCGATGCGGGCCAGCAACCCGTCCAAATCATTCCGCAAGGCGAGCAAGCGATTCCGTACGGCCACGATGCCGTGGTATTCGACAGCGCCGAGTTCGATCTCGGGCGACACGTGTTCACCACCGACTCTCCTTCCCGCGTCCAACTGACTCGGGGCACCCACCGTGTCGTTTTTCGTCTGCGCACCGTGGGCGATTTGGAGATCCGTAAGATCTATACCTTCGATGCCGATTCCTACGAAATCACGCTGGACCTGGAGCTGGCAGCCGTTGGCGCGCAGGCCACGACGGCAAGGACTCTGCTGGGCGTTCCCCGGCAAGCCCGTTTCGGCTGGATCCAGGGAATCGCCAGCACGGAGGGGAAGGATCGCCTCGAGGAGGCGTCGTTCCGCTCCTTTGCGGGGGTGGGGGACAATCTGGAACTCAAGAGGCGGGGCGCGCAGATCAAGAACGCCGAGCGTGTACATGGCGTCTATTCCGGCCGCTTCCGTTTCGCGGGCATCCAGAACAAGTACTTCACCATTTTCGGCCTGCCGGCGCACGATCTCGCGACCCCGCCGACCGCCACGGTCGTTCTTTCGGGCGACCCGCAGCGGAACGTTCAGACGTGGTCCATCGAGTTCCCCATGCAGCCGGAGTCGTCCGGAGTCGACGCCATGGCGTCGAGCCGGCTGGTTCTCTACCTCGGTCCCCAGGAAGGGAAGCGCCTGAAATCCTACGGCGTCGGCCTGGAGAAGACCATGGACCTCGGCTGGGCCCTGGTCCGACCGCTGACCGAGGCGACCCTCTGGATCATGGCGCAAATGCGCCGGGTCATCCCGAACTACGGGGTGATCATCATCCTCTTCTCGGTGCTGACGAAGGTCGCGTTCTATCCCCTTACGCGCACCAGCACGCAGTCCATGAAGCGGATGCAACAGTTGCAGCCGAAGATCAAGGAACTCCAGGAGAAGCATAAGGACAACCGGGAAAAACTGAGCCAGGAGACGATGAAGCTCTACAAGAGGGAGAAGATCAACCCGATGGCGGGTTGCCTGCCCCTCCTCTTGCAGATGCCGGTTTTCATCGCCCTCTACCAGGCGCTTGCCCATACCATCGCGTTGCGCAACACGCCGTTCTTCGGCTGGATCAACGACCTGTCCAAGCCGGATGCTCTGTTTACCCTGCCGTTCTCGCTGCCGCTTCTGGGCCCCGACTTCAACGTGCTGCCGCTGCTGATGACGGCGACCATGGTCGTCCAGATGCGCATGACGCCGACCGGCCAGGCCCCGGCCCAAATGGCCATGATGAACACCCTGATGCCGGTCATCTTTCTCTTCTTCTTCTACCAGATGCCGTCGGGTCTGGTCCTCTACTGGTTGGTCAACAACGTGGTGACGATTTACCAGACCTGGAGAATCCACAAGACGGCGACGCCCGAGGGAGGTTCCCGGACATCATGAGCGACCAAATGGATAGCACCGGCAAGACCGTGGATGAAGCAATCCGCGAAGCCTTGCTGCGGATGGGGCTGCGGCGCGAAGAGGTGAGCATCACCGTGCTCCAGGAGGCCCGCGGCGGGATCCTGGGCATGGGCCGTCGTCCAGCGATCGTACGCGTCACGAAGAAATCGGAAAGAAATCGCGATGGGCGCGGCCGGCGCGAGGAGCGCCCAGGCGGTAGCGGCCGCGGCCGGCGTTCGGCGGAGCGGCCCGAGAACGTCAAGGCCGAGCGCGCCGATCAAAGCCGCGGCGAGGCGCGGCGAGGCGGCAAGGACCGCAGCGGGAGGGTTGAAGCCCAGGAGCGAGACGCAAGGGGAAGTCGCGGTCGCGGCGGCTCGCGGCCGGAGGGGAAGCAACCAGCGGCCCGGCAAAGCGCTGCGGCCGCGGAGAAGCAAGATGCGCCGCGGGAAGCGGTCGTGCAGACGGCGCGCGGCGAGGAACGCCACCCGGCGGTAGAGGACGAGCAGGGGGGCCGCCGGCGCCGCCCGCGCCGCCGCCGCAAGAAGGGCGGCGAGATCGATGCCGGCGCGGTAGCGCCGGAAGCGCGGGTCGCTGACGCGGAGCGCCGCGACGACCCGGCGGCGGTGGCAGAAGCTTCGCGACAGGTCGCGGCTCAGCCGGAGGCGGCGCCGCCGCAACCGCGCGCGGCGAGCGAGAGCACTGGCGCGATCGAGATACCGCAGATCGCGGAGCCGGTACCGGTTGCCGCGGCAGCGGACGGCGCGCAACCGATTCCGGCCGAGTGGGAAGCTGCGGTGCCGACCGCAGCCGACAAACGCGCGTCCGCAGCCGGCGCGGAGGTTTTGGCGGCGGACGTCGTCGCGAGCGCACAGGTTCGTCCCTTTACAGCCGACGAGGCGGCGGAACTGCCGGGTTTCCTGCAGCGCGTCGCGACCGATCTCATGGTCAAGAGCGGATTTCCGTGCCGCGTGCAGGTCCAGGCAGGCGAGTATCACCTGGTCAAGCTCGTGGTCGACGACCGCAGCGCCGGCGTGCTGATCGGCCGGTACGGCAACACGGTCGACGCGGTGGAATACCTGGTCGAGAAGATCGCCAGCCGCGCTGCCGGCGACCGCGTCCGCATGAACCTCGACATCAACAATTATCGCCTACGTCGCGAGGATCAACTGGTTCAACGCGCGCGCAATGCGGCGGCGGAAGCCCGCAATACCGGCGAGCCGGTGAAACTGGAACCGGCCGGCGGCCGCGAACGCCGGATCGTCCATTTGTACATTCAAGAGATGGGTGATCTGACGACATACACCGAGAGCGGACCCGATGGCAAGGCGGTCGTGATCTGCCGCCCGGAACAGGTTCCGGCGCAGTACCTGCAGCGAGAGGGCGATGGCGCGAGCGACGATGAACGATCGGCGGCCGAACCGCCGCAGATCGAAGTCAGCGCGATGATCGATGTGAACGCGACCAGCTCCCCGCCAGCAACGGAGAAATCCGCAGACTAGCCGCCGGCCGTTTTCTTGACGACGGGGGCCGCACTTGGCGCGGCCCCCGTTATTCTGTTACGGCGAGTTTGGGCGCCCTGCCGAGCGGGGATGGTTCGATATCGCCGGAGGTGGACCATGTCGATCCTGCGTTCGGGAACGATCGTCGGCGTCGCAACCCCCGCCGGGCGCGGCGGACTGGCCGTCGTGCGGATCAGCGGCCCGGAGGCACTGGCCGTCGCGCGGCTGCTGCTGCCGGCCGCAGCCCTCGCTGATCCGGTCGACAGCCATCGGGCGCGGTTGGCCACGGTGCAATGGCCGCAGATCTCACCAATGGACCAACAGACTCCCGGAAAGGCCGAGAGCAGCGTTTGTGAAGTTGCCGGCGTAGAAAGGTCGCCCGATGAACTCGACGGCGGCGCGGCACTCGATCAGGTGCTATTGTTGCCGATGCTCGCGCCGGCAAGCTACACCGGCGAGGACGTTGTGGAGTTCCACTGCCACGGCGGGTTGATGCCGGCGCGGCTGATCATGGCCGCGTGTCAAGCCGCTGGCGCCCGCGCCGCGGGTCCCGGGGAATTTACGCGGCGCGCTTTTGTCAACGGACGGCTTTCCTTGGCGCAGGCCGAGGCCGTGGCCGACTTGATCGCGGCGGAACACACGGCGACGGCGCGGGCGGCGTTGGCGCAATTACGCGGCGGGCTGAACCGGGAGCTGGCCGCGATCGAGAATCCGCTGCGGGAACTGCTGGCGCGCCTCGAAGGATCGCTCGAGTTCAGTGAGACCGAAGCGATTGGCCCGCCGCCGCAGGACGTGCGCGCAACCCTGCTGGCGGCCCGGCGCGACGTCGAACGTCTGCTTTCGTTCGGGGTGGCGGGGCGTCAGCTTCGCGAAGGGGTGCAGGTTGTTTTGACGGGGCCGCCGAATGCGGGCAAGAGTTCGCTGTTCAACGCATTGCTTGGACAGGCGCGGGCGCTGATCGACTCCGAGCCGGGAACGACGCGCGACGTGATCACGGCCTCGCTCGAGCTCGGCGGCGTGTTGTTCGTGCTGCATGACACGGCGGGCCTGCGCGACGAAGCAAGCGGTGTTGAGGCCCTCGGCATCGACCTGGCGCGGGAGCGGTTGGCGGCGGCGGATATCGTGTTGGATTTGCGACGAGTTGATTCCGCTGGCTGGGCGCAAGCGCGCGAAGCCGTGTTTCCATCGAGCGCGACGGTATTGAAGGTTTGGACGATGGCGGACCTGCGCGCGAACATGGGCGGGATTGCGACGAGCGCGAAGACAGGCGAAGGGATTGCGGAGCTGCGTAGCCGCCTGCTCGTTGAGGTGAGTCGCGGCGGCGTCGAGCAATCGATCGCGCAAGGCGTACTCCTGAATCAGCGACACCAGGATCGCCTGCGCGGTTGTCTTGGCGAGCTCGCAGAGCTTCTTGCCGAGACGCGCGCCGGCGACGAGGTTGTGGCCTCCCTGCTTGGCGCGGCGCTGCAGGACCTCGGCGCGGTCTCGGGACGCGTATTCAGCGAGCAAATGTTGGATGAGATCTTTTCGCGTTTCTGTGTTGGCAAGTGATGGCTTGAAGTGATGGCGGTCACGGTTGAGCAAGGACCGCTAAGGAATCGACGAACGATGGGCGACGACGGACGCAGCTACGACATCATCGTGATCGGCGCCGGGCACGCGGGGATCGAAGCGGCGTTGGCGGCGTCCAGACTGGGATGTCGAACGGTGCTGGTCACCCATGAGCGGTCCGAGATCGGGCGCATGCCGTGCAATCCCGCCATCGGTGGACTCGGCAAGGGCCACCTGGTGCGCGAACTCGACGTACTCGGCGGCGAGATGGGCCTGGCGATTGATGCGACGGGGATCCAGTTCCGCATTCTGAATCGGCGCAAAGGCCCGGCGGTGCAAGCGCCGCGAGCGCAGGCCGATAAGCACCGCTACCAGGGGTACATGGCCGAGCGAGTCTTGGCGCAAGACGCGCTCGATCTGATCGAAGGCGACGCAAGGACCCTACTGGCGGAGCCGGAGCGCGGGATCAACGGGGTCGGGCTGCAGAACGGCCGCGAGGTCCGGGGCCAGCGTGTGATCCTTTGTTCGGGCACGTTCCTGCGTGGGCTGATGCACGTCGGCGAGCGACAAACTGCCGGTGGGCGAGAGGGTGCGGCAAGCAGCGAGGGGATCAGCGACGAGCTGCGGCGCCTGGGGCTCGCGCTACGCCGACTCAAGACCGGCACGCCGCCCCGGCTGCACGCCGATTCCATCGACTATAGCGTTCTGGAAGCCCAACCGGCGGATCCAGACGCACGCCCCTTCTCTTTTCGCACTCGAGATTTTTCCCCGCCAAACCACCGATGCTGGCTGGCATACACGACCGAGCGAACCCATGAATTGATCCGTGAGAATTTGGCGCGATCACCGCTCTTTTGTGGGGCGATTAGCGGACGAGGAACGCGCTACTGCCCATCGATCGAGGATAAGGTCGTCCGATTCGCCGAAAAAGAACGGCATCTCGTATTTTTGGAGCCAGAAGGGCTCTCGACGCCCGAGATATATGTCAACGGCATCTCGACAAGCCTCCCTGCCGACATACAAGAGGCCGTTGTGCACAGTATACGCGGGCTGGAGCGAGCCGTGCTGATCAGATATGGCTATGCGGTCGAATATGACAGCGTGCCATCATGGCAGGTTCTGGCGTCGTTGGAGTGCAAGACCGTGCCCGGTCTCTATCTGGCGGGACAGATTCTGGGCACGTCGGGTTATGAAGAGGCCGCGGCGCAGGGCCTTGTGGCGGGGATCAATGCCGTCCGGTCGCTGGACGGTCGGGAGGCGTGGATTCCCGCGCGCCACGAGGCGTACATTGGCGTGCTCATCGATGACCTCGCGACCAAAGAGATCACCGAGCCCTACCGGATGTTTACCTCGCGAGCTGAGCATCGACTCCAACTACGCTGTGACAATGCGGAGACCAGGCTGACGGAACCGGCGGCGGCGGTCGGGCTCTTGCCGGCCGCGCAGATGACCCTCCTGCGGCGGCGGATGCAAGCCCGCCGGCGGATGCTGGATTTCTTGGATCGGACCCAGGTCGCAGATCCCGCAGGCGGCGGGCCGTGCTCTGTCGCCGACCTGTTGCGGCGGCCTCAGACAGCGATCGCCGAGCTGAACGGTTTGACGAGCGGCGTGGGCGAACTGATGACACAACTGTATGCTGAGGCTTTAGTTACCCTAGATGGCAACGGAACGCCCCTCATGCTGTCGGGCCTGGTCGAAGAGTGTGTAAATACTTTAAAATACAGTGGATACATTGATAGACAGCGCCGTTTCATCGACGCTCAGGCCGATCTCGACCAATTGGCAATACCGATCGATTTCGACTACGGCGCCCTGCGGGCGCTCAGCTACGAGTCCCGGGAAAAGCTCGGTCGCATGCGGCCGGCAACCATGGGACAAGCTGGACGAATCGATGGCGTACGCGCCGGGGACCTGGCGATCTTGACGGTCATGGTCCGCCGGCGGCTGGCGGAAGCAGGAATATAACCCGGATCATTCATGAAGGACCGCGGCAAGCATTTGACCTTTCGCAGCCGGTCCTTCATGAATGATCCGGGATACGAACACCCGCCCCGGGGAAGGGGAACCGGCCGTGAACGAGCAGCCGACGCCGGCGGTCGAAGATCGCATGGAGACACTCCGGCGTGAGATCCTGAAGTGGAATCGTAAGATCAATCTGGTCTCCAGAGTTGACACCGAAACCCGTCTTGATGCGTTGCTCGAGGAGTGTGAGCGGGCATGGCGGCTGATGCGTGCGCGCTATGGAAACGCTCCCTGGTTCCTGGAGGGGCAGTACGTCGATCTCGGTTCCGGAGCGGGACTTCCTGGTCTTGTCTGGGCGGCCGCTCGCGAGCATGACGGACACCGGGGGGCCGTGTTCCTGGTGGAGCCGCGGGGAAAGCGGGCGTGGTTTCTGCAGCGAACGACGCGGCAGATGGCTTTGCAGCGCGTCACGGTCGTACGAGAACGCTGGGGGGCGCGGACCCTGCCCGATCCGTGGACGACATCACAGTCGGTTTTCTTCTCGCTGAAAGCGCTGAAACTGAGCGACGGGGAGATTCTCAAAGCCCTGACGTCGCCGCAACGACCAGGGGAAGAGCCCGCCGTTGTGGTCATCGTTAGATTTTTGTCGACAGGCACCGGGCCGGAACTTGAAGATCGCTCTAACCAACGCACGCTGGCGGGCGACACTGGCAGTCCATACCGAATGATCGATCGAGACTATGCCGATTCGGGGCGTCTGAGGCTTGGCCTGGTCCGTTATCAGAGCCAACCTGGGTCGTTGATGAATGATCTGCGTTGACAACGGCCGGAGAAGATGGCGGCATTGAGCGACGTTGATTCGAACGCCGCCGCACCAATCCGGCCTCCCGGGACCGGCCAGAGGTTCTCTTGGGGCTGTCGCGCCGAAAATGTTCCACGTGGAACATTCCGATCAACGGATTGGCTCGCCAGTGTTGCGGGAAAGCCGTGGCTCGCGGCGCCCCCGCCAGAGATGATTTGCTAAACAGCGATTTGGCCGAGTGTTATCGATATCTTGATATCTCTTGGCTGGACACCGCCGAGCCGGCGTCGCTAGATTGGCCCCCAACATGTCATCGGGGTTCTCATATCGGAGAATCCTCTCCATCAGCGACGGGCACAACAGAATGGGTAGGATCATCTCGATCTCCAACCAAAAGGGCGGCGTGGGCAAGACGACCACGGCGGTCAATCTCTCGGCCAGTTTGGCGGTGGCGGAGAAACACGTCCTGATCATCGATCTCGATCCGCAAGGCAATGCCACTAGCGGATTCGGGGCGGAAGCTCGCGACGGCACTTCCTACGAATTCCTGCTCGGACAATCATCGCTCGCGGCCTGTGTCCAAAACAACCAGATCCCGTATCTAGACATCATGCCGTCTGACCGCCGCCTGGCAGGCGCCGAGGTCGAGTTGGTGAACCAGAACCGGCGAGAGACCTTCTTGAAACGGGCGCTGGCCGAGCACCGGAACCGCTACGATTACATCTTGATCGACACTCCGCCGAGCCTGGGCCTGTTGACCCTGAATGCGCTGACTGCCGCCGATTCCGTCCTGATCCCCATTCAGTGCGAGTATTACGCGCTCGAGGGATTGAGCCAACTTCTGAGTACAGTACAACTCGTTCAGCGCAGCCTGAATCGTGGTCTCCAAATTGAAGGTGTACTTTTGACCATGTTTGACAAGCGATTACGACTGTCGAACCAGGTCGCGGATGAAGCAATCGATTTTTTCGGGGACGTGGTCTACGAAACCCGCATTCCGCGCAATGTCCGGCTCAGCGAAGCTCCGTCGTTCGGTCTGCCGATCCTCCTGTACGACGTGGATTGCCTGGGTTCACAGAGCTATTTGGCTCTTGCGCAAGAGGTTCTCGCGGCGGGAAGCGGCGCGGTGCTGCGGCAGGAGGGCTGACGACATGGCCAGAAACCGCGTGCTCGGCAAGGGATTGTCGGCCTTGATCCAGGATGCGGACCTCGCCCTCGGGCCGGTTGCCGGGCGGGAAGTCCGCGACATCCCGGTCGACGAACTGATCTACAATCCGCGCCAACCACGTAAACACTTCCCAGAAGAAAAGTTAGAAGAGTTGGCGGCGTCTCTGAAAGATGTGGGGATGCTACAGCCCGTGCTGGTGCGCGCCTTACGGCCGGACGAGGCGCGCAAAGCGGCGGTCGACGGCGGACCGCGGCCCCGGTACATGGTCATTGCCGGTGAGCGACGGGTCCGGGCGGCGCGGCTGGCCGGGATGCCGACCGTGCCGGCATTGACGTGTTCCTTCGAAGAGACGGAAGCAATGCGCGTCGCGTTGCTCGAGAACATCCAGCGCGAAAACCTCGGTCCCATCGAAGAAGCGAGCGCTTACCAAGGGCTGCTCGATGCCTACGGCGCCACCCAGGAAGAACTGGCGGAGATGCTGGGCAAGAACCGCAGTTCGATCGCCAACAGTTTGCGTCTGCTGACGTTGGAAGAGGAAATCCGCCAGCTCGTCGAAGATGCAACGCTCTCGCGCGGACATGCCAAGGCGCTGCTGGCGGTGCCGGCGGGCCAAGAACGGCTGCGACTGGCCCGCCTGTGCCGCAGTCGCGGCCTCTCGGTCCGCGAGGTTGAACGCCGTGCGCAAGGAGCCGCTGCGGCGCGGCAACGCGCGCGCCGGCCGCGCGCTGGTGCACGGTCGAGCGCCGGGGCCGCCGGCGAAGGCGCCACGCCCGAAATTCGCGCGCTGTGCGCCCGCGCCGAAACCCATTTCGGCTCTCCGGTTGCCATCGAGCGCGATGCGCGCGGCCGCGGCCGCATCTGCGTGACGTACTACAACGACGGCGACCTTTCGCGGCTGCTGGCCATGATGGGCGTGGTCGTGGACCTCGATTGAAAGCGTGACGGGCAGGTGAAAAGGAAGCTGCGGAGAGCCCGGATTGTGCGACTGCGTCTCCTCCTGGTGGCGCTGATTGTCTTATCGACCGGTCTTGTGGCGATCAACCTCTTGGAACTGCTCGGTCGGGCGAGCCGCGAGCGCGTGCCGGGACCGCGGCTCCGCACGCAGGTTGTCACGAACGGCGCGCTTCATTTGCTCACGTTGTCAGCAGCCTGGGCCGCGTGGTTCAGCTTGCGGGCCCGCGAGAGCGATCAACGTCGGCTTCGCCGCAGCGAACAGAAGCACCGGTCGATCATCAACCACGCTGGCGAGGCGATCTTCTTGCTGGACAGCGCGGGCCGCATCCAGGAATGGAATAAAATGGCGGAGCATGTATTCGGCGCCGCCCGCCGCACGGTCCTCGGGTCCCCTCTGGGCGAGATCCCGCTCTGCTTCGGTCTCGAACTAAAACGCGCCATCGCCGACGCGCAGCGCGCCGGCCGCAGCTTGACCGTCGAGTACCCGTGGCGGCGGGCCCAGCGGCCCGATGGCGTCCTTAAGCTGACCGTGTCGCCGTTGCCGCCGGGTCTGGGGACGACGAGTCCGGCGGAGCGACTCTTCGTCGTGATCGCGCGCGATGTGACGAGCGAATGGCAGCTCGAGACACAGATGAGCCAGACGGAGAAACTGGCAGGCATCGGCCAACTCGCGGCCGGCATTGCGCACCAACTCAATACGCCGCTGGGTTCGATCCTGCTTTCGGCCCAGATGCTCGCCGACGCAAACCTGCCCGAGGATCAGGTCGAAGATATCGAGCGGATCATTCGGCAGACCGAGCAGTGCCGGCAGATCATCAAAGGTCTGTTGAATTTCGCGCGGCCGCAGAACCAGGAACGATCGCTTGTGCAGCTCGACGAGGTCGTGCACGAAACAGTCTATCTGATGGAAAAGAGCCTGCGCGTCGCCGACGTCAAGGTCGAGATCGAGGCCAGCGGGAAGCTCGAGGTGACGGGCAATCGCCACGAGCTGGAACAGGTTTTCTTCAATCTGCTGGTCAACGCGGTCGACGCCATGCCGACCGGAGGCCGTATCCTGATCCGGCTGGGTCCGAGCGATCCCGGCGAGGTCCTGGTCAGCGTCGCCGATACAGGGCCGGGGATCGCGCCGGAGCAGCGCGATCAGATCTTTCTGCCTTTCTTCACCACCAAGGATTACGGCAAGGGCACGGGGCTTGGCCTGAGCATCGTCGCGAGGATCATGCATGAACACGGCGGCCGCATCGAACTCGACAGCGCTGAAGGCGGCGGGGCCCGCTTTCTGTTGACCTTCCCGCGACCGGGCCTCGGTCTGGCGGCCGACGCCGCGGCTGCAGTGCCCGCGCAGCCGACGGCGGCCTCGGCGCAGCCACTCGAAACGGAACCGCACTCATGACACGGTATACGCGTATCATCCTGATCAACGAGGAAGAGCAAGGCGTCCGCGAATTCACGATCAGCCACCGGATGGTTTGGTTGCTCGGCGTGCTCGGGGTCTTGCTGGCGGGCCTGATCCTCTGGGTTCTGCTGACCTACGGCAATCTGTTCCGCCGAGCGGCGACTGTTCCGCGCCTGGAGCAGGAGGTCGCGGCGGCGCGGGCCGAGCTCCAAATCCTGGACCAGCTCCAGGGGGAACTGGCGACCGTGGGCTCGCTCCAAGAGCAGTTGCTGCTTATCCTGGGCGTCGAGCCCGCTGCCGGCGACAGCCTCGGCAACCTCGTCGAGCCGTCCGGGGACGACCTGCAGGCCCTGGCGGCCCTGGTCTTGACGCCGCCGCCGGATACCTGGCCCGCGGCGGGTTTCGTATCCTCCGAGTTCACCGAAGGCGACACGGCCCGGGGGCTGCGACCGCACCTCGGGCTGGATATCGCCGGACCGCAGGGTGCACCGATCCTGGCCGCCGGCGACGGGATCGTGGCCAGGGTTGGGGAGGATCCTTTTCTGGGGATCTTTGTTGAAATCCAGCACGGTTTGGGTTACTTAACCGTGTACGGACATTGTGCCAATGCCGCCGTAGCTCGCGGGGAGCAGGTTCGGCGGGGTCAAGTCGTCGCCTATATGGGAGCCAGCGGGCAGGCATCGGCCCCACATTTGCATTTCGAGATCTGGCACAATGGCATGGCCGTCGATCCGCGGCAATTCCTGAGCGGGGAACCGCCGCTGCCCTGAGAACGACCGGCCAAGGGCGTCCGCCCTGAACTTCACGGGACGAGGGATCGTCCGCGGCACGTTTCACCGGACCCGACAGACGGGACCGAGGAGGACGACATGTTCGGCAAGGAGCCAGAAAACACCACCGTCAGCGCCGGCCAGACGTCGATCATCGCGCAAGGCTGCAAATTCGAGGGGAGCATCGAAGTCCGCGGGACCCTGCGTATCGAGGGCGAGTTCAAGGGCAACATCGGCGTGCCGGAGAGTCTGGTCGTGGGCAAGACCGGAGTCGTGCGCGCGTCGGTGAAAGTCAAGAACGCCATCATCGGCGGGCAGTTCTTCGGCGACATCGAGGCCGAGAACAAGATCGAGCTGCAGAGTGGTTCGCACCTCGAAGGAGACATCAAGACCAAGCGTCTGGTTATCGATGAGGGTGTGTTCTTCGAGGGCAATTGCTCGATGGGCGCCAAGAAGACGAATGACACGCCGGCGCACGCCGGGCCGCCGGTGCCGCCGGCCGCCAAGCCGCAGCCGGCATCGCCCGAAGCGGTCAAGAAATAGTGTCATTCGGCGGCTTCGGGCCGCCGGCGCGCGGCGGGACCAAGTCTCGTCTTGCGCGGTACGGACGCCGCCGCTAGGATGACGGCCGCACCGCCTCGCCCCGAGGTGCGTGCGGCCTTTTATATCGATGAAGCGTTTTTCGGCGAGGTCCGCTAGCATGCCCCGCCCGCGCTCCAACCGCGACTCACGGCGCGCCATGCGCGAGATCGGCCTGTATACTTCGATTCCCATCATGCTCGGCGTCGGTCCGGCCGTGGGATGGTGGCTGGGTCGCCAGGCGCAACTACGGTGGGGCGGCGAGCCGTGGTTGGAGATCGGCGGCGTGCTTTTCGGACTGGCGGCGGCGGCGCGCCAGGTCTACAAGCTATTGCAGCAAGAAACGAAAGAATCATGACCGACCGGCGCTTGCTGAGACGCACGCAGTGGTGGACCCTCGGCGGCGGGTTCGCGGTCGGTGTCGTCGTGGCGCTGATCGCCTCGCTGCAACACGGCCTTGGGGTTGCGGTCGGAACGGTCTGGGCGGCGTTGAATCTGCGGGTCATGGAGGGGCTGATCATGGCGGCCCTGGTGCCGCGCGATCGGCCGCGCGATCTGCGGGCGGTTTTTATCTGGTCGATCTTGAAATTGGGTGTTTACGTTCTGGCGGTTTGGTTGTTAGTTGTGGCGCCGTTTCCGGTCGTCGGCATGGCCCAGGGCCTGACCATCATGCTGGCGGCTCTTGTCCTGGCGGGCCTGACCACGCGGCCAGAGACCGTCCGGGAATCACCCCGGCGAGGTGACGATGATTCCGCGTGACCCACGCAAGCAGCGGATTGCGCCGGCTCGAGTTTTTGCTTCGATACTGATCCTTGCCCTTGCTGTGGCGGCCGGCGGTGCGATGGCGGGGACGGCGAGCGACGCTGCCGGCCACGACGAGCACGCCGAGCAAGCGGACCACGGCGAATACCACCTCGAAAACATTGCCAAGCTGCTGATCGCCAACGTGTGGGGCAAGGATACCGCGTACCGTCTCGCCGACTGGATCGACCCCATCTTCTCCCTGATCGTGGCCGTCCTCATCGGTTGGTTCTTCGTCGCGGTGGGCCGCGGCCTGCGCGACCGCGACCCCGGCCGCAGACAGGTTTTCGCTGAAATGCTCGTCGGCGGCCTCTACGGCATGTTCCGCGAGATCCTGGGCGACCACGCGCGCCGCTACGCGCCGTATCTCGGCACCTTGTTCCTGTTCATCTACTGCAACAATCTCTTCGGCCTGGTGCCGCTGGGGCATTCGTCGACCGCCAGCTTCGTGAACACCACGCTCGGCCTGGGTCTCTGCACGTTTCTCTATGTCCAGTACGTCGGGATCCGCGAGAACGGCCTCGGCGGCTATCTATACCACTTCGCGGGCCAGCCCAAGAGCACGATCGAGTGGATCTTCGCGCTGCTCATCTTCCCGCTCGAGGTCATGGGCGAGCTGATCAAGCCGGTGTCGCTGTCGTTGCGACTCTTCGGCAACATCTTCGGCGAGGACACGCTGATCGCCGTCATGGTGATTCTCGGCGTGCAGTTCATGCAGTATCTCCTGCAAATGTTCGGCGCCGGCCCGTTGGGCGCATGGCTGCCCGGCATTCCGTTCCAGATCCCGTTCTACGCCGTCGCGCTGATCGGCAGCACGGTGCAGGCGCTCGTTTTCACGCTGCTGTCGACCATCTACATTTCGCTGATGCTTCCTCACGACCACGCCGAGGAGGCGCACTAGGAGCCCGGACGCGGTCCGGTCGACACGAGCCGGCGGGCCCGCCCGCCACACGCAAGGCTTCCTGAAGGAGGAACCATGGAAACCAACGGCATTCTGGCTCTGGCCCTGAGCATCACCGCCTTCGGTTCGGCCCTGGGTTTGAGCAAGGCCATCGAAGCAGCCATGAACGCCATGGGCCGGCAGCCCGAGGCCATCGGCAAGATCCAGACGGCGATGATCATCGGCAGCGCGTTCATCGAAGCGCTGACGATCTACGCGTTCGTCACGGTCTTCGTGCTCAAGAGCTAGCGCCGGTCGCGCGGGTGCAACGCGAAGGAACGAGCCCATGAACATGGCTCCGAACATACCCCAGCTGCTGACCACGGTGGCGGGTTTCTGGGTCCTGATCTGGATCCTGCGCAAGTTTGCTTGGGGTCCGATCCTCGATCTGATCGATCAACGCCGCGAAAAGATCGAGCGGGACTACCGCGCCGCCGAGGCCGAGCTGCAGGAAGCCGCCGGCTTGAAGGGCGACTTCGAGACCAAGCTCAGCGAGATCAAGGTCATCGAGCGCGAGCGGGTCCAGGAAGCGGTCAAGCGAGGCGAGGATCTGGCGGGCGGCATCGTGGCCAAGGCGCGCAACGAGGCGGACCAGGTCAAGGCCAAGGGCCTGCAGGACCTCGAGATCGAGGGCCAGAAGGCCCAGCTGCAACTCCGCGACGACGTGGTCGCCCTGGCGATCGGCGCCGCGGAGAAGCTGATCGGCGAGCGCCTCGACGAGGCCAAGCATCGCGAGCTGATCCTGCAGTACATCGACGACATCGGGGAGCGGCCCCATGCGTGACCGCAAGGTGGCGCTACGTTACGCCCGCGCCCTGCTCGCGGTGGCTGTGGCCAGGGAACTGGTCGACGCGCTGGACGAGTCGTACGCAGGTCTGGCGCAGGTCATCGCCGGCCACCCCGAGTTCGCCCTTTTTCTGGAGAACCCGCAGGTGCCGCTGGCGCAGAAGAAGGCGCTGATCGGCCGCGTCCTCGGCGAACGCGTCGAGCCTCTGCTGATCCAATTCCTCGATCTGCTGCTCGACAAGGGACGCATCCAGCACCTGGCCGACATCCAGACGGCGTTCGCGGCGCTGGTGGAGGATTACAAGGGGTTGCAGCGCGCTACGGTCACCACGGCGGTGCCGCTGGCCGCGGATCTCGAAGCGCGCCTGGTCGAGAAACTCGCCGGCTTGACCGGACGGCGGATCGTGCTGGAGAAGAACACGGACTCGTCGGTGCTCGGCGGGGTCTGCGTGACGATGGGCGACTTCATCCTCGACGGCACCCTGCGCACCGGGCTGCGGCGCTTGCGTGAGACGCTCGAAGCCGCGCCCTTGAAAATGTCCTAAGGAGTTCCGCCTGTGAAACTGAGGCCCGAGGAAATCAGCTCTGTCCTGTCGCAGGAGCTGGATAAATACGGTCGCGACCTCGCGCTCGAGAGTGTCGGCACGATCCTGCAAGTCGGCGACGGCATCGCGCGCATCTACGGGTTGCAGGAAGTGATGGCCGGCGAGCTGATCAAGTTCCCCGGCGACATCATGGGTATCGTGCTCAACCTCGAGGAGGACTCCGTCGGCGCGGCGATCTTCGGCGAGGACACCCACATCAAGGAAGGCGACCAGGTCACCCGCACCGGCGCTATCGCCTCGGTGCCGGTCGGCGAGGCCGTCACCGGCCGCGTGCTCAACGCCGTGGGGCAGCCGATCGACGGCGAAGGTCCGGTACCCAGCGACGAGATGCGCCCCATCGAAGTGAAAGCGCCCGGCGTGATCGACCGCCAGCCGGTGAAAGTGCCGCTCTTGACCGGCCTGAAAGCTATTGACTCGATGACGCCGATCGGCCGCGGCCAGCGCGAGTTGATCATCGGCGACCGCCAGACCGGCAAAACCGCGATCGCGATCGACACGATCATCAACCAGCGCGGCAAAGGCGTGCACTGCTTCTACGTGGCCATCGGCCAGAAGCAATCGACCGTGGCCGGCGTCCGCGCGACGCTCAAGAAACACGGCGCGATGGAGTACACCACGATCATCAGCGCCTGCGCCAGCGAGCCCGCGCCCATGCTCTACATCGCGCCCTATACGGGTTGCACGATGGCCGAGCACCTGATGTGGCAAGGTAAAGACACCCTCGTGGTGTACGACGACCTCTCCAAACAGGCCAACGCCTACCGCCAGCTCTCGCTCCTCTTGCGACGTCCGCCGGGCCGCGAGGCGTATCCGGGCGACGTCTTCTACTTGCACAGCCGTCTCCTCGAGCGCGCGGTGAAACTGTCGGACGAGAAGGGCGGCGGCTCGCTCACCGCCCTGCCGATCATCGAGACCCAGGCCAGCGACGTCTCGGCCTACATCCCGACCAACGTGATCTCGATCACCGACGGCCAGATCTTCCTGGAAGGCGACCTCTTCTACAGCGGCGTGCGGCCGGCTGTGAATGTGGGCATCTCGGTTTCGCGCGTGGGCGGCAACGCCCAGACGAAGGCCATGAAGAAGGTGGCCGGCTCGTTGCGCCTCGACCTTGCGCAGTATCGCGAGCTGGCCGCCTTCGCGCAGTTCGGCAGCGACCTCGACAAAGCCACGCAGCGGCAGCTCACGCGCGGCGAGCGCATGGTCGAGATCCTCAAGCAGGATCAATACGTGCCCATGAGCATCCAGAAGCAGGTGGCGATCATCTACGCCGGCAGCCAGGGCGCGCTCGACGATGTCCCGGTGACCGAGGTGCGCCGCTGGGAGGCGGCGTTCCTGGCGTTCCTGGAGCAGAAGCACGCGGGGGCGCTGCACGCGATCGAGCAGAGCGGCCAACTTACCGACGACACGGCCGAGCACCTGAACGCCGCGATCAAGGAATTCCGGTCGCAGTGGCAGGCGCAACTGGAGGTTGCGCTTGCGGCCGCCGCCGAACCGAACGCTGAAGCGGGCGCTTAGCGCCACCGGAGGTATGCCGTGCCCGGCGCCGGCGTCAAGGCACTCAACAAGCGCATCCGCTCGGTCAAGAGCACCCAGCAGATCACCAAGGCCATGAAAATGGTGGCCGCGGCGAAGCTGAACCGCTCGCAGGGCAAGATGATCGCCGCGCGACCATACGCGCGACAACTCGCGCGGTTAGTGCAGCACCTTGCCGGCGCGGCGCAGGATGCTCACCCGCTGTTCGAGGTCCGCGAGGTCGCGCGGCGACTCTACGTCGTGGTTGCGTCGGATAAGGGACTCTGCGGCAGCTACAACCTGAATCTGATCAAGCTGGCGCAGCAGGCGATCGACGCGTCGCAGGCGGCCGGCGTCGAGACGGCGGTGCTGACGATCGGAAAGAAGGCGGGCGACTACTTCGCCAAACGCGGCTACGCCCTGCACGGCCGCCACGACGACTTCAACGGAGATGCATCGGCGGAGCGCGCGCAGCAGGTGGGCGACGCGCTCGTGCGCGCGTTCCTGGAGCGGACCTACGACGAGGTACGGATCGTCTATTCGGAGTACCACTCGACCATGGTCCAGCGCCCGAGTGAACGCGCGGTGCTGCCGATCGCCCCGCCGGCGGCCGCAACGAACGGCGCCGGGGGCGGCGAGCCGGCCGCGAGGCGGCCGCAGGGCAAGCTCGGCCGCGAGGACGCGCCCGCCGAGCCGGTCGCCGACGTCGATTACATCTGGGAGCCGGGCCGCGAGCAGCTCTTCGCGCTGCTGTTACCCCTTTACCTGCGCAATCGCGTCTTCATGACGCTCATGGAAGCTTTCACCAGCGAACACGCGGCGCGCATGACCAGCATGACGGCGGCCACCAACAATGCCGGCGAACTGGTCGACGCGCTGACTCTGCGGCGCAACCGCGAGCGGCAGGCGGCGATCACCGCCGAGCTGCTGGACATCGTCGGCGGCGCCAACGCGCTGTAACGCCAGGAGCAAGTAGGATATGGCCGAGAATTACGGCACGGTCAAACAGGTTATCGGCCCGACGGTCGACCTCGAGTTTCAGAGCGAAAAGCTGCCGGACATGCTCAATGCGATCCACATCGTGGACGCGAAGCGGGGTATCGACTTGGTGACCGAAGTCGCCCAGCACATCGGCAACAATGTCGTGCGCACGATCGCCATGGACTCGACCGACGGCCTGGTGCGCGGCATGCGGGGGCTCGACACCGGCAAGCCGATCGCCGTGCCGGTGGGCAAGCAGTGCCTGGGGCGGCTGTTCAACCTGCTGGGCCGGCCGATCGACGGCAAGGGCGATGTGCCGGAGCCCGAGAAGACCAGCCCGATCCACGCGCTGCCGCCGGATCTTTCCGACCAGGGCGAGGCCAACGAGATCTTCGAGACGGGCATCAAGGTGGTCGACCTGCTCGCGCCCTACGCCAAGGGCGGCAAGATCGGCCTCTTCGGCGGCGCCGGCGTGGGCAAGACCGTCATCGTGCAGGAACTGATCCACGCCATCGCCACGCAGCACGGCGGCTATTCGGTCTTCTGCGGCGTGGGTGAGCGCACTCGCGAGGGCAACGACCTCTACCTCGAGATGACCGAGTCGGGCGTGCTCAAGAACACCGCGCTCGTCTTCGGTCAGATGAACGAGCCGCCCGGCGCCCGCCTGCGCGTGGGCCTGTCGGGGCTGACCATGGCCGAGCACTTCCGCGACGAGATGAAGCAGGACGTGCTCCTGTTCATCGACAACATTTTCCGCTTCACGCAGGCGGGCAGCGAAGTCTCGGCGCTCTTGGGCCGCATGCCGTCGGCGGTGGGCTACCAGCCGACCCTCGCCACGGAGATGGGCCAGCTCCAGGAGCGCATCACCTCGACGCGCAACGGTTCGATCACCTCGGTGCAAGCGATCTACGTGCCGGCCGACGATCTCACCGACCCGGCGCCCGCGACCGCGTTTTCGCACCTCGACGCCACCACGGTGCTCTCACGCCAGATCGCCGAGTTAGGCATCTACCCGGCGGTCGACCCCCTGGACTCGACGAGCCGCATCCTCGACCCGCGCATCGTCGGCGACGAACACTACGCAGTCGCGCGCCGCGTCCAGCAGTATCTGCAGCGTTACAAGGACTTGCAGGACATCATCGCCATCCTCGGCATGGACGAGCTCAGCGACGAGGACAAGCTGATCGTGCAGCGCGCGCGCCGCATCCAGCGCTTCTTCTCGCAACCGTTCTTCGTGGCCGAGCAGTTCACCGGCAAGGCCGGCCGCTACGTGAAGCTCGAGGACACGATCCGCAGCTTCAAAGGCCTGATTGCGGGCGAGTACGACCACATCCCCGAGCAATGCTTCCTCTACTGCGGCGCCATCGAAGAGGTGCTCGAGAACTACGAGAAACTCCAGGCCTCCGCCTAGGAAGGTAGAGCGGTGAAGCCGTTCAAGGTCAACATCGTGACACCGGAAAAGGTGGCCTGGGAGGCCGAAGCCGTCTCGGTGATCCTCCCCGGCAGCCTGGGTTACCTGGGGATCTGGGCCAACCATGCGCCGCTGGTAACCGGCCTCGAGCCGGGCGTGGTCACCATTCGCCTGGACGACGCGGGCACCACGCGCTACATGGCGTGCAGCGGGGGCTTCGTCGAGGTCAGCGATAACGTCGTCAACGTGATGACAGATAGCTGCGAGGAGGCCGGCGAGATCGACGGCCATCGCGCCCGCGCCGCCCTCACCCGCGCCAAGGAGCGTCTTCTTTCGCGCGACGCAGCGATCGACAAGGAGCGGGCACTGCTTGCCCGCCAACGCGCCGAGGCCAGACTCAAGGTGCTGGACTTGATGGAGAAGTAGACGGTGAGTCGCTTTGCGGCCGCGTGTTGTTTCAACAGTAAGCCCGGTCGCCTCATCCCTGCGGACTCGACAACCGGGCTGGATGGCGGCAAAGTAACGGGCTACTTCACGAGCGTGACCTTCCTCAACTGGCGGACCTCGCCGCAATGGAAACGCACCAGGTAGATGCCGGAAGCCAACGGCTGGCCGCGATCGCCGCAGCCGTCCCAGATCACGGTGTGTCGACCGGCAGGCCTCGTTTCGCGGACGAGCGTGCGGACCCGCGTGCCCTTCAGGTCGTAGATCGCCAGGTCCATTGATCCGGCGTCCGCGAGATCGAACGCCAGCGTGGCGCACGGATTGAACGGGTTCGGGAAGACGGACGTCAACGCGGTCGCGGCGGGGACGCCGCCATCGTCGACCGCGACGACTTGGTTGGTGATGGCAAGCTCATAGGTGCCTGTCTGGAGCAGGTTGTGTGAATGCGCCTTCCACACCGCCAGCAGGTAGTAACCCGCGTCGGCCAGCTCGACGATGAACGATTCGTTCTGGCCCAGGCCGTTCTCCCACGCCGCGCCGCCCGGCACGGTCTGGGATTTGGCGACGTATGGTTGGTTACAGGGATGTAGACACAAGCCCCAGTCGACGCTGCCGCCGAGGTGTCGCAACTCGAAGGACCACGTGCCGGGGGCCAGGTACATCTCGTGCATGCTCAGCGTACGCATCGCGCCGAGCGTGTACGCGCCGAAAACGCCGTTCGGGTTGGCTCCCAGGTACTCTTCCGTGGCGTAGTGGAGGGTGTACGTCTGTGCGCCGGCAATCCGGAGCACGCCGACATCGACTTCGTCGTGCGGCACGATGTTGTGGTTGATGAGTACGTAGTCGGATTTCGCGCGGCTCCAGCCTGAGTAGACCAGGCTCGCGGTGTAGCCGTTCTTGGCGCCGACCAGCGGCTCGTGCAGTCGCAGGTCGACATTGGTGGTGTCGCCCGGCATCACGGCGCAGCCCGTCCACCAGGTCGCGGGGCTGGTCAGCCGGTAGCCGTGATTGTTGTACCAGAGAGGCTCGCCGCTGCGGACCTGGTCCCAACCGCCGCTGCGCTCGGGGGGCGCCGGAACGAACGCGCGGTACTGGCCGGCCGCCAGCGGATACGGCGACCAGCAGTACTGTTCGCCGTAGACGTTGTTGTCTTCGTTGATCTCGGGGATGGTATTGGCGGGGTCGACGGCGAAGGCGAAGGTGTGACGACCGCCGGCGACCGTCTGCGCGACCGACCAATTGACCGGGCTAAACGCATAGCCGGGGAAGTCCGCGTAGTTGAAACCGACTGACGATTGACCGTCCAGATAGAGGTAGACATCGAGATCGGTCGCCGGCGTCGGGCTGTCGTTGCGGAAGGTGAAATTGTAATAAGTGCTCGCGATGTCTCCGTACAACGTATCGGGCAGCGGCACGGAGAACACCGTACCGTCATCGAGGGGACGCGGAACGGCCGGCGAGTGCCAGCCCGCATAATACCGCGGCGCGAAATCCGGCGGCGTTTTCTCCAAACGATAACGGATCGTGACCGGATCGGCCCCGTCGACGGGGTCCCGCCAGAAGGCGATCGAGTTGTAGCCGGTCTCGGTGACCTCGAACTGCAGATAGGCGCGGCCGTCGGCGTCCGTGACCGTTTCCTCTGTGCAATCGATCAGCTTGCCGTAGGTGAACCATTCGTCCCGCCACTGCACGTGCAGAGGCGAATAGGGCGGTTCTGTTTCGACGACGAGGCTGACCGACCCTACATTGCCCGCCGCCACGTAGAATTCCTTCAAGGTGAAGAAAACGTCGGCTCCGAACGCGTGCGTCAGGTTCGAGTTGAAGATCGCCGTTCCGCCCTGGAGATAGACGGCCTTGTAGCCGCCGTCGAAGTCGTCCGGCGTCCAGTTGCTGACACCAATGTCCCAATCGCCGGCCGGAACCGTGTTCTGGTTGACGATGACGGCGTTGAGACAGCCGGCACTCCGGAACGATGTCGCCAGGCTGGTCTGGAAACCGCTCTCGGCGCCGGTGGCGGGATCGAAAAGGGCGATCGGATAAAACTCCTCGAGATCCTGCGGCCAGCTCACGAGGATGTTCCACCAGGCGGTGTCGGGCATGCGCAAGCCGTCGACGTTGACGTGGAACGTCGAGCCGTCGTGAATGTAGTCCCAGCCGGCGAGGATGAAGCCGGGCGTCGGCCGCGAAACGACGACATTGGGCGACATGACGGGCGGGATCCAGACGAACTGGTGGCCCCAATCGTTGTTCCATTCGATGGTCTCGGGGATGTGTCCATAAGGGTCGAGGACGCAGTGGAAGACATGGCGTCCGGCGGGCACCGCCAAGGGTCCGCCGTTGAGGGTGTAGAACGATTCCCACTGGTCGAGATAGCCGTAGTCGGCTGCCGCCAGCGGCTTCTCGTCGATGCCGACCTGGCCGACGACGGTCGCGGACGTCGTCGATTCGCCGTTGTTGCGGCCGGTCACGTTCCAGTACGTGCCGTTCGTGTCGCCGGGCAGCGTCGGCGAAACCATGCAATCCCAGAGACCGTTCGTATTCGAAGCGCTCGGCACTAGCGTGTAATCCCAGCCGGTATGGTGGAACAGCTCGAGGTCGGAGGCTTCCGCTTCGCGAATGATCATCGGACCGCAATACGCGTAAGTCGAACTCCAGTTGCCGACGCGATCGCGAGCACGGACGTTGCAATACCAGGTACCCGGGGCGAGCTCGTCGGAGGTGGTCGTCAAGACGTCATAGACGCTCAGCGCGGTGCCGGGATTCTGCGGCGTGTGTGTCCAGGAGACGCTGTAGCCGTAGATGCCGGAAGCGTCGTCCAAGGCCCGGTTCCAGTGCACTGTGATCGTGTTGTCGGCCGAGGGCTCGCCGTACGGATGGTTGCCGTCAGGATGCAGATTCGTGACAGCGTCCGGGGACGATTCGTCGATGTCGTAACCGCAGTTCATGGCGGTTTCCCAGAGCGCTTCGCGTTGGGCGTAATTGTCGGCTTTGAAAGCCAGCAGGAACGCCAACGGCGCATTCGTGTTGTGGTCGTGGACGCACGCGAGGATGGCGTCGGCGCCCATGGCGAGTTGGTCCGCGTAGCCCGGGTATTGCGGATCGTCATCGGCATTGATGTCATGGATATCGACCAGGACTGCCGCGAAGTATCCCTCCGTTAAAAGGGGACTGTGGAAGTTGCCGTCTTCGTGGCAGGCATTGATCGTTTCCACGTGATCGATATGTTGCGCCGCGTGACCGTAGCTGGCCGCGAAGGAAGAAGGAATCACATCTCCACCGAACTCCGCAAGTCCTTCGCAGTAGGTAACGTAGGAATTTTCCCGACACCAGACACAATGCCCGCAATCGCCGGGATCGTCGCAGAAACCGCCGGGATTGCAGTAGTCGATATCGTCCATGTGACCGAAATCGTCTTCGAAATGGTGCGTGTACTCATGGCTGTGCACGGTCTCGAACCAGGTGTGTCCGGGAATGAAGTGGATGTTCCGCCACGGCGACGGCGTGTAGAAGGAGTTGTCTTCGGAATCGGCGGGCCAGAACACGTCGACTTCAGAGCAGTCGAAGCCGCGATTCACATACCAGCGCCACGTGCGCACGACGTCGGTCATGACGTGAACGGCGCCGAACAAGGATTCGTCGCCCGACATGACGGTGCCGATGTTCAAGTCGGTGCCGGTGTAATCGTCCTGGGTCGCTGTCGCCCACTTATAGGTGATGAACCACGTGTCGTCGCGGACGTTAGCTTTGGAGTTCACCGACTGGAACTCGACGTACAGATCCGGGTCGTCTTCGATCTGATCCCAGTTGACGGTGATATCGAAGTAGCCTTGTGTGTTGGTGATGGTGGATCCGAGTTCATCGTCGACGCCGAAATCCTCATCCATGATCTTGACCGTGATCCCGTCGCCGCCCAAGACGACATTGTCGTCGCGGTAGTAGATGAAACGGCCGCGGACGCGGATCGAGCGCGAACGCCCGCCAGGCTCGTCATCCTTCTCGATCAGCCCGCGCTCCGCCGCATCCGCAGCTGCCGCGGGTTCGGGCGAAGGCTGCGACCGGTCGACTCCGGGGAACGGTTGCTGCAATCGATCCGGAGCGACAACCGCTTGGCCGGGTCTTGAAACCCGGTCGACGTGAGCGGCCGACAGATCGAACCGCTTGCTGACATGCACCCCATTCCAGGCGAACTCGATCGACAGGCTCTGCTCGGGATCGCTAGGGCGAGCCTCGAACGGCACGCGCAGCTCCGTGCCGGCGGCCAGACTCGTGCTGGAAGGCGCGTCGAGACGAATCGGCAGCCAGCCCGCTCCGCTGAGGCGGATATCGGTGACCACGGCATCGGTACCGGTGCGAATCGCGATTTCGCCGGCGAAGTTGGTGTTGGCCGTGGCGGCGCGGGGGGTGCCCAGTAGCTGCACCTCGACGGGCGGGCCGACGCGGGCGGCGGCGGCGGCCACGAGGACGGAAAAGAGAACCGAGACCAGGACGGCCGGTAGCGTTCGCTGGTCGTATTGCTGTTTCTGCAGCCTGCCGCCGGCAGCGTGGATGGCTTTCATGGCGGACCACCTTTCAGCGTTCGCCGGCCGGCGCCGGACGCTCGGGTCGCGCCGGGAACGCCGGCGGGTTGAGCATGGTCTCGACCGCCGCTTCGAGCTGCTCCGCGACGGCGATCCGTCCGTTGCGCTGCGCGTCGTCGATCTGGATCCGCAAGATGCGAAGCTCGAATTCGCGCGCGGCGTCCTCGATCCGGCGCTGTACGGCCAGAGCCGCCGTCGCGTCGCCGGCTGCCGCCAGGTCCGTTTCGAGTTGCGCCGCGGCGGCGGTGTACTCCAGCCAAGCGGATTTGACGGCTTGCAGCAGCGGGGACAGTTCGCGATCGGCGGTCAGCCACGATTCGCGTACGGGGATCTCGCCAACGGGAACACCGACGGCTTCCGGCTGGGTGGGATCCGCCGTGGCGAGCGCGGGTTGGGGACTTGTGGGCGAGTTTGACGCCGGCGCCGAGCCGGCCGTCGGATACGCCCAGACGCAGACGAGTAGGCAAGCGGCCAGGACGATGCCGGTCATCGCCGGGCCGGCAACTTGACGCGTGGTCGGGAACATGGTTTGGGCCTCCGCAGTCTAGGGGCGAGCACCGCGCGCCCGGGGTTGACGGTGGACGAGGTGATAGAAACCTGCTGTTTTTGACCATGCGTCGGGGCGACATGACACAATATTTTTTAGCTGCCCGCACGCCGGCGGGGATTCGATCCCCAGGCGGTCCGGGCTGTGGTAGGATCGACGGCGGATCTGCACGGTCGGATCCAAACCGTCAAAGACACGTTCGCAAGGGATTGGATCGCGTTGATTGCTGCCGAGGCAAAAACGACCGACCGAGGTTCATGGCGTCACGGCGCGCGGGCCGGCGCCGTCGCGGCAACGGTCATGGCGATCGCGGTTGCGTTGCCCGCCGGTGCGGGCGAGTCGCCGCGGCACACTCCATCGCGCAGGGCGTTGGCGCTCTGGGCGCGAGTCGAGGAAGCGCTCGATGCGGCAGATACGACCGCTGTGCGACAAGGATTCCGCGAGCTGGCGGCGGAGTCCCGCGGCGTGCTCGCGGCGAACGAGGGATGGGCGCTTTGGCAAGAGGCGCGCTGCGCCGCCGGCGACGATCTGGCCGCGGCGGTCGACGGCGACGGCGATTCGACCGTTCGCCCGGCGCGCAGCGACGAACTCGCTCGTTTCCGTCGTCAAGCCGGGGTCGTCCATGGCAACGCCGCGCGCCTGCGGCGCGGCGGCTACCTCAGCGCGGCTGCTCCTCTGTTTGCAGACGCGAGCGGTCTTGCCTGCGCTGCCGGCGATACCTTGGCGGGGATTCTCTACCTGCAGGCGGCGTTGCAATGTGCGGTGCGCGCGGGAGACCTCGCGGCGAGCGCGGGGTGGCTCGCCCGGGCCGATACGCTCCTGGCGGTATTGACGGCGGCCGCAGGCGACGAGACGGCGGCCGCCGCAGCCGCGGGCCCGGCGAATCGCGCCGAAATCAACGCTCTGGAGCGACTACTTAACGCCTCGCGCTATGCGCACGCCGCCCTGTGGAACGCGACCGGTCGCTACGACGCCGCCGACAGTCTCTACAACGCGCAGGCTACGATCGCTGCCGCTCGCGGCTGGACCCGCCAGCATGCCGATGCTCTCTACGGGCTGGGAACAACGCATTCCAGGCGCCGGCGCATCGAGGAAGCGCGGGAGTACTACCGTGCAGCGTACGCTCAAGCACAACGTCTCGCGGACAGGTACCGACAGGCGAGTACGCTGGCCGGTTTGGGCTACGATTACACTCAACAGCGGGACCTCGACGCGGCAGAGTCGGCGCTGCACAGCGCCATGGATATCGCGGGCGAGTGCGGTTACGTCTTCCTGCGCGGATACATCCTGAGTGGTCTGGCGGCCGTGGCCGAGGCCCGCGGCGACCGCGCGCAGGCGGTTGATCTTTTTCGGACCGCGTTGGCTGAACACATCGCGCTGGCCAACGAAGCCGGCGAATTGGGAGCGCGTCAGCGGCTCGCGTACAATCTGGTCGTGCTCGGCCTTTATCCCGAGGCGAGCGACCATTACGACCGGTGCCTGGATATCCTTGAACGCGTAGACAGTCTGGTGATCCGCAACTGGGTGCTGGCGGGTCTGGCCCTCGTCCACCACAAACTCGGCCGGCTCGACGCCGCTGCCGAATACTATCGCCGTTCGCTCGCGGTCAATCGGCATCTCGGCGACCGTGTGAGCGAAGCGTGGAGTCTGCAATCCCTCGGCATCTTACACACCATGCGCGGCGATTACCGCCGGGCGTTGATTCGCATCGAATCGGCCCGCGCTCTCTGCGACTCCATCGGGGACGCCGACGGCGTCGGCGACGCGGAGGTCGCCATTGCCCATGTGCATGCCGCCCTCGGCGACTTCGAGCGGTCGCGCGAGCATTTCGAGCGCGCCTTGGCGGCGGCGGAGTTCTTGCGATACGAGGAACTTTTGCGCCGCGCCGCGAGCGGTCTGGTCTT
>Ga0334888_1001427_pt1 | contig 31043 bp, 22 predicted proteins | sample GraSluR1_MG_FD_207227 | JGI IMG/M metagenome (GOLD analysis project Ga0334888, IMG submission 207227) | Sludge microbial communities from methane-producing bioreactor in Wageningen University, Netherlands - Granular Sludge_3_08-R1 | ecosystem: Engineered > Bioreactor > Anaerobic > Unclassified ...
CCGAAAATGGAGGAGCTGCCCATGACGCTTTCACTGGAGCCGTCCGAATCCTCCATGACCCAGCCGAACAACGTGTCCTCGTCGATCGGGGAATCGACCGCGATGCGAAACGACTCGCCGCACTTCCTGCAGACGGCCCTCTGTCCGATCTGCGCCTCCGGCACACGGTACTTCTGCGAGCAGGAGGGACAGGCGACGATGATCACCTCGTCGTTCGACATCGCACAATGCACACCGGCGGAAGACTGGACGTGCCGCGACAGCGCTCAGCCGTCGCTGGTACCACCCTACTGTTTATACCCCACGAACCTCCGGCGGGCAAAACCCGCGGCCCGGCTCCCGGCCCATCGCTGCCAATCCGCCGCGGCGACCCGCGTCCCCCCTTGCGCATCCGCGCCCCATTTGATCCCACCGGGCTGCCGCGCTACCATCTGCAGGGTAGCTGGCGCGGCGTCGACAGCTTCGACCCGATGCGACTCCACACGATTTGCCTGGAGCAACGGCCATGGCTCGCATCCTGATCATCCACGGAGACCGTTCCGCACGGAAGGCACTGGAGGCCGGCGCCTCCCCGCACCATGAGGTGCAGTCGGTCAGCGATCTCTCCAAGGGCATCAGCGCCATCAACAAGCAGCGCCCCCGGCTCATCATCGTCGGACTCGACGTGCATAAGAAGGACGGACTGGAGCTGCTGCGCGCCATGAAGCGAAGCCACGTCTCCGTCCCAACGATCGTCATCGGCATGGCCGGCTCCGGCCTGATGCAGCCCGCCGTCATGAAGCTCGGGGCTTCCGCTTTCCTTGAATACCCCGTGGAGCCCCCCGTACTCGAGCAGGCAATCAGCCGTGCCCTGCAGACGGACGTCGATTCCCGTGGCCAACAGCCGCCCATCACCCCAGAGGAGTCCGAGTCCAACCTCACCGAACTCGAGGCCGAACTCAACCGGCGTATGAGGTGCGTGGCCGGCAAGAACCAGGTGTACATCCAGTCGCTGATCGTGGGGCAACTCCGCAAGACACGCCCCCGCATCAGCCTGAAATGCCCGCTCCGTGCCGAGCACGGCGACCCGCCAAACGTGTACTATGAGTACATCCGGGACGTGTGCTGCGTGGATCCCAGCGCCTGCCCCGCGTGGCAGGCGTTCCGCGCCAAACACACCGCCTGACCGGTTCCACCCAAACGGCCACCCGGCCACTTGACACCTTCTGCCACCGCAGCTACACTGTGAATGGTTTCACAACGTGAACGCACTCACAGGGACGCCTGCATGGACCTCGCTCCAGGCCCCGGCTTGACGCCCCTTGCAACGTGCATTGCGAACCGGAAGGCCATACAACATCCGGAACCTCATGAACCGCGCTGAGCTGCTGCAATGGCTTACAGAGACAGACCCCGAGCGGCTTGGATGGCTCTGGGGACAGGCGGACGCCGTGCGCCGGCAGCAAGTGGGCGACGAGGTACACCTGCGGGGGCTGCTGGAAACCTCCAGCCATTGCGTGCGACACTGCCTGTACTGCGGGTTGCGGGCCCCCAACCGCGATCTGCCCCGCTACCGCATGACGGCAGAGGAGATCCTCGCCGGCGCCCGGCTCGCCACTGACCTCGGATATGGGACCGTGGTGCTCCAGTCGGGCGAGGATCCCGGGCTGACCGAGGACTTCGTTGCAGGGATCATTCGACGGATCAAGGCGGAGACTCGGCTGGCCGTCACACTCAGCCTCGGCGAACGAAGCGTGGAAGAGTTGGCGGCCTGGCGGGCCGAGGGCGCCGATCGCTACCTGCTGCGATTCGAAACGTCCAACGCCCAGCTCTACGCGGCGGTCCACCCGTCACTGCCCGGGCGACCGTCGGACCGGATCGCCCTGCTGGGGCAGTTGCGTGAACTGGGATATGAGATCGGCAGCGGGGTCATGATCGGCATTCCGGGCCAGACGTTCGAGGATCTGGCCGACGACCTCGAGTGGTTCGCGCGGCTGGATCTGGACATGATCGGCGTGGGGCCATTCATCCCCCATCCGGCCACGCCGCTTGGACAGGAGGCAGGCCGGTTTCAGGTCTGCAATCAGGTGCCAAACGACGAGGAGATGACCTGCAAGGTGATGGCGCTGGCGCGGCGGATCTGTCCGGCGGCGAACATTCCCGCCACGACGGCCCTGGCAACACTGAACCGCCGTAACGGCATGGAACTCGGGCTGACGCGTGGTGGGAACGTGGTGATGCCCAACCTGACGCCGGCGGTGTATCGCAGTCGGTACGACATCTATCCGGAAAAAGCATGCATACAGGAAGCGCAGCCCAAGTGTCTCGATGGCTTCGAGCACGGTATAATTCGCTTGGGCCGTCGGATCGGGCAGGGGCGGGGAGACTCAGCCAACTACCTTCGCCGCCGGACAGCGGCGTCCCGGAAGACATGACGAAATTGACGATGGGAATTCTGCCACAGCTCAGTCTCAGCCGCGATGCGGTTGACTTCATCCATGACCGCGATCTGGAGGGCCTGCTCCGTCCGCAGCCGCCGGACCCGGGACTCGTTCGCGCCGTCATCGATCGCAGCCTGGCGAAGGAGGCGCTGACAGCCGAACAAACCGCCGTTCTGCTGCGTGCGGACGATCCGGAAAGCATTGCCCTAGTATTTGACGCCGCCCGTCGTTTGAAGCGTGAGGTGTACGGCAACCGGATCGTGCTGTTCGCCCCGCTCTACATCGGCAACGATTGCGTGAACGACTGCCTCTACTGCGCGTTCAAGCGGTCGAATCGCGAGGTGGTCCGCCGCACGCTGGACGAGGAGGAGATTCGCCGGCAGGTGCGGGCGCTGGAGGACAAGGGGCACAAGCGGATTATCCTCGTGTTCGGCGAGCATCCGCGATATGGCGCGGACCACATCGCCCGGTGCGTCCGCACGGTCTACGCCACGCGTCACGGCACCGGCGAAATCCGACGGGTCAACATCAACGCCGCGCCGATGGACGTGGAAGGATTCCGCCGGGTCCACGAAGCGGGCATCGGCACGTACCAGATCTTCCAGGAAACATACCACCACGAAACGTACGGGCGACACCACCCGGCCAACACGCGTAAGGGCAACTACCTCTACCGGCTGGACGCCCTCTGCCGCGCCCAGGAGGCCGGCATTGACGACGTGGGGATCGGCGTGCTGTTCGGCCTGTATGACTGGCGATTTGAGGTGCTGGGCCTGGTGACGCACGCCCGACACCTCCAGCAGAGGTACGGCACCGGGCCTCACACCGTCAGCTTCCCGCGACTGCGCCCCGCCTCGGGCGTCGCGTTAAATCCGCAATACTTCGTGAACGATCACGACTTCAAGCGGCTGATCGCCATCTTGCGGCTGGCCGTTCCCTACACGGGGCTCATTCTCACCGCTCGGGAGAATGCGGACGTTCGCCGAACGGTCATGGAGTTCGGCGTCTCGCAGATGGACGCCGGCACGCGCATCGAGATCGGCGGCTACACCGAGGCCGGCGACGCCCAGTGCATGGAGCGTGAGCAGTTCCAGATCGGCGACATCCGGTCGCTGGACGAAGTGATGCGTGAGTTGCTGGTGGACGGATACCTGCCCAGCTTCTGCACCGCCTGCTATCGGCTGGGGCGGACGGGCGAGCACTTCATGGAATTCGCCATCCCGGGCTTCATCAAGAGATTCTGCACGCCCAACGGGCTGACCACTCTCATGGAGTACCTGACGGACTACGCATCTCCGGAGACGAAGGCGGCCGGCCAACGGCTCATCGAGCAGGAACTCGCGGCCATGCCGGAGGGGGCAGCCAAGGCCGAGCTGGCGGATCGCCTGCGCCGGATTGAACAGAACGGCGAGCACGATCTGTATTTCTGAACGGCGCAGGGGAACAGAAGTATGGCCCAGCGCGTGGAACACGATTCGCTCGGAACACGCAACCTGCCGTCCGACGCCCTTCACGGCATCCATACCCTGCGGGCGATGGAGAATTTTCCGCTAGCCCTCCGACCGGTGCATGCTCGCCTTATCCGTGCGTACGGGGCGGTCAAGCTTGCCTGCGCCCGAACCAATCGGGAACTGGGCTGTTGGGACGATGCCCTGGCACAAGCCATCGAGAGCGCCTGCCAGGAGATGATGCTCGGCCGGTTGGACGATCACGTTTGTGTCGACGCCCTTCAGGGCGGGGCCGGGACCTCCACCAACATGAACGTCAATGAAGTGCTCGCGAACCGGGCGCTGCAACTGCTCGGCCGCAACCCGGGAGAGTGCGAGACCATCAGCCCGCTGGACCACATAAATCGCCATCAATCGACCAACGATACGTATCCAACCGCTCTGCGGGTGGCCGCCATCCAGGGCATTCGCGAACTCGAGCGAGAACTGACCCTGCTGGTCGAAACGTTCCAAGCCAAGGAAAAGGAGTTCGCCCACGTCGTCAAGATCGCACGGACGCAGTTGCAGGACGCGGTCCTGATCACGCTGGGCCGGGAGATGGCGGCCTATGCCGAGGCGTTCGGTCGCGACCGATGGAGGATCTACAAGTGCGAGGAGCGGCTGCGCGTGGTCAACCTGGGCGGGACGGCCGTCGGGACGGGGCTGGGGGCCCCGCGGGCCTTCATCTTCCGCGTGGTCGAGGTGTTGCGTGAGATCACCGGCCTGGGGCTGGCCCGGGCGGAGAACCTGGTGGAGGCCACCCAGAATGCCGACGTGTTCGTCGAGGTCAGCGGCCTTCTGAAAGCGTGCGCGGCCAATCTGCTCAAGGTCTCCGGCGACCTGCGGCTGCTGTCGTCCGGACCCGACGCCGGGCTGGGTGAACTGCGGTTGCCGCCGCGGCAGGCCGGTTCGTCCATCATGCCGGGCAAGGTCAACCCGGTCATCCCCGAGGCGGTGTCGCAGGCGGCTCTCATAGTCATGGCCCATGACCAGGCCATCGCCACCGCGTGCGGATTGGGCAGCCTGGAGCTCAATCCGTTCATGCCGCTGGTCGCCGACAGCCTGCTGAGCAGCCTCGACCTGCTGACCCGGGCTTGTTCGCTTCTGCGCCGCCTCTGTATCGAGGGTCTGGAGGCGAATGAGGCGCGATGTTGCCGGCACGTGGAGAACTCGACCGCCGCCGTCACGGCGCTGGTGGACCTCTTGGGTTACGATTCGGCTGCCCGGCTGGCCGTGCGAGCCAGGGAAGCCGACCGCAGCGTGCGCGATACCGCGATTGGCGAAGGATTGCTGACCGCGGAGCAGTTCGACCGACTCGTCTCCGCAGGGTCGGTCACGAGGCTTGGCTCGCCGGGAGAGCAGCAGAGATGACCCAGGCCGCACCCAAGGGCATGAGGCTGCACATCGGCCTGTTCGGCCGGCGAAACGTCGGAAAGTCGTCGCTGCTCAATGCGATCACGCGACAGAGCGTGTCCATCGTCTCGGACGTGGCCGGCACCACGACCGACCCGGTGGAGAAGCCGATGGAGATGCTCCCCATTGGCCCCGTTCTGTTCATCGACACCGCCGGTATCGATGACGCGGGTGACCTGGGGTCCATGCGGGTCGAGCGCACGCGAAAGGTGTTTGAGCGAACGGACGTCGGGCTGATTGTCTGCGATCAGGGCGGATGGGGACCCTTCGAGCAGGGCGTGCTGGAGACGCTTCGGGCGCGGGGCACGCCCGTCATCGCGGTCTTCAACAAGACAGACCTGTGGTCGCCGCCGGACGAGCGGATCGACACGCTCACCGCCGAAAAGGTCCCGTGCGTGCGGATGGTCGCCAGCCGGGGCGAAGGCGTGCTCGATCTGCGGGCCGCGCTGATTCAAACCGTCCCGGACGACTTCATCAACGCCCCTGCCATCGTGGGCGACCTGGTGGCCCCGGGTGATCTGGTGGTGCTGGTCGTGCCCATTGACAAGGAAGCCCCCAAGGGGAGGCTAATTCTTCCGCAGGTGCAGACCATCCGCGATCTGCTGGACAACGACGCGTGCGCCCTGGCGGTCAAGGAGCGAGAGCTTCGCGACGCCCTCACGCGTCTCAACCGGCCGCCCGCGCTGGTGGTCACGGACTCGCAGGCGTTCCTGAAAGTGGCGGCCGATACCCCACCGGAGGTGCGACTCACGTCGTTCTCGATTCTGTTCGCCCGGTACCGGGGCGATCTGTCGGAGTTCGTCCGGGGCGCCCTGGCGATCGACCGGCTGCGACCAGGAGACCCCGTGCTCATCGCCGAGGCGTGTTCCCACCACCCGATCGCGGAGGACATCGGACGAGTGAAGATTCCGCGGTGGCTGACGCAGTACGTCGGCGGCAAGCTCGCGTTCACGACGGTGCAGGGACACGATTTCCCGGCGGATGTGACCCCCTTCCGCCTCATCATCCACTGCGGGGCGTGCGTCTGGAACCGCCGCGAGATGCTCTCCCGGATTCTCGCCTGCCGGGCCGCCGGCGTGCCGATCACCAATTACGGCATGACGATTGCGTATTCGCTGGGCATCTTCGAACGCGCCCTCAGCCCCTTCCCTTCCGCACTGGCCGTCTACCGGTCCGCCCAGAGCTGACCTCCGCGCGCCCCGCGCAGCCAGTCGTGCTGGTCGATCGTTCGACCGGCGACTATCATCCCGGGTAATGGACGAGCTGGATGACCAGATCTGGGAGCAGGCCCTGCCGGTGTTCCCGCTGCCCAACTGCGTACTGCTGCCCGGTGGGCTGTTGCCGCTGCACATTTTCGAGCCGCGGTACCGGCGCATGATGCTCGACCTGCTGGATCACGAGCCCTCCGATCGGCACCTGGCCATGGCCTTGCTGCGTCCGGGCTATGAACCGCTGTACCACACGAACCAGGCCGCCATCCACCCAATCGTGTGTGTCGGCACGGTGCTTCAGCACGAGCCGTTGGAGGACGGCCGATTCAACCTGATCCTGCTGGGCCGCACGCGTGCGCAGATTCGTCTGGAGGACGCAACGGGGCCGTACCGGCGCGCGGTCCTGGCCTCGATGGGGCCCGGCCGGCTTCCGGAGCCGGATGAAGCGGATCAGTCCCGATACGACCTGCGCCGCGTCCTCGGTGAGGCCACGGAGTTGGGCATCGCGGACCCACACGCGCTGGAGCAGGTCTTCGCCGGACGCGGATCCATCGAGGCGCTCGTGGATACCATCGCGTTTTACTTCATTGCGCCGGAGGCGTACCCAGTCAAACAGCAGATACTGGAGACCGCGGACGTCCGGGAACGGATACAAATCGTTCTGCACCGGCTCGAGGAGGTCGTGGCCCGCGCCCGGACCGAGGAACGGACCGACCGTCTCTGGCCTCCGCCGGTTTCCGATAACTGATCTCGATCTCCGCACGCACGCGGCAAGAGGGGCCAGGAGCCCCGACCGCCGACAATGGCCGCCACAGGCAGACAGCGCCACAGCCGCGCGGGCCTGCAGCCAGGGTCTCGCGCCGCTGACTGCAAACCTTCAACCCGTCGGGGTGGGCGCCGCCTACGTCGCTGGCAACGGCCCGGCATCAGAGCTCCTTCCTGGCGAAGGGAATCGTCCGAAAGCATCCGTATTATGAGACGTTTCACCGGCGTGCCTGGCAAGTTACGCCCTCCTCACTCTTCCGGCCTGTATCGTACATTGAAGCGGAGCACCGCAACCCGAGTCGGTTGGGGGCACGCTTTATGCGAAGGCTTCTCGCTTGCTCATTCCTCGTGTGGACGGCGGTGGCCGGTTGCGTACCGTCAACGCCGACACATCCACACTCCAGCCCATGGCCGCAACGTCTCTCCGGCCGCGCGGCGGACGCCAATCGCGCCGCGGATGCCGACCTTCTGAACGCATGGACATCCGACCCGTCCGATAGCCTGCAGGCCCGGGTCGCCGCCATGCAGGCCCTGCCTGCCGTGGTGGACATTCACGTGGGGACCGCCCGGCTCGCCACGACGGCCCCCGCGCACGGTGCAGCGCGCGACGCCGCCCGTCCCTCCACCGGAAGCGGCGTGGTTATCGGCTCCGACGGCCTGATTCTCACAAACGAGCACGTCATCCGAAACGCCCGCGTCATCACGGTCTCGATGGATGATGGGACGTCGCACCCGGTGATCCGTACCGTCGTCCACCCACTTCTCGACCTGGCCATTCTGAAGATCAACGCGGGCGACCTGCCCGCGTTGCGCATGGCCGACCAGGAGCCGCAACGGGGCGATCTGGTGGTGGCGATAGGCGGGCCCAGCTTCCGTGAGTCTGACCCGGTGCGGCACGGCGTGATCACGCATATGGAGGTTTCCCTGCAACGGGCACTTGATCGGCAGCGTACGCGGCTGTACGAGCACCTCATGGAAAGCACGACGCGGATCGAACCGGGTTTCAGCGGCGGCGCGCTCCTGAATACCGAAGGAGACCTGATCGGCCTGAATGTGGCCGTGTCCGGCCATCCTGAGAGCGCCCAATGCCGTGGATATGCAATCGTTCTGCGGGTCGACATTCAGGAAGCCGTCGAGGCGCTGCTACAGCAAATCTCGACCGAATCTCCGGGTGAGTAGGCATTTCGCACGCCTGCGCACCGCCGCTGCGATCAGTACTTGAGCACGGCCCCCGTGGTCGCGGATGTCACCATGGATGCGTATTTCGCCAGACAGCCGGTGAGTTTGCGCTCCGGCGGCTTGTACCCGGCGCGGCGCCGGGCCAGTTCGTCGTCGCCCAGCCGGACGTCCAGTCGGCGCTGGGGAATGTCAATCTCGATGATGTCGCCGTTTTCCAACAGGCCGATCGGACCACCGGCGGCGGCTTCAGGCGAAATGTGACCGATGCAAGCGCCGGCCGTGCCCCCGGAAAACCGCCCGTCCGTGATCAGAGCGCACTTGTCGCCCAGTCCGGCGCCCTTGATGTAGCTCGTGGGTGTGAGCATCTCCTGCATCCCCGGACCCCCTCTGGGTCCTTCGTTGCGAATGACCACCACGTCCCCGGCCTTCACCCGGCCGGCCAGGATGCCCTCACAGGCCGCCTCCTGCGACTCGAAGATGACGGCCGGTCCTCTGTGGACCAGCATGTTCGGGTCCACGCCCGCCGTCTTCACCACCGACCCGTCGGGGGCGAGGTTGCCGTTGAGGATGGCAAGCCCGCCTTCGGGGGAGTGGGCGTTCTCCACGGTACGAACGCAGTCGTACGGATCGAACGCGCCCTCCGCGATGGCAGCCAGCACGAGCGGGCCCTGGTGATCGTCAACCGCATCCAGCGGCTTGCGGCGCAGCGCGGCCGCCCGAATCTGATCCGCCCAGCCCTTCGCCGATGGGTCGATACGACCGGCAGAGGCAAGGCCCTTGGCCTGGACGGGCTGACCCGCGGCGCGGATGTCGTGCGCGGCGATGTTCTCGGCCAGGGTCCGGCCGGTGACGGTGCGGCAACTTCCGTCGATCAGTCCCGCCGTCCCCCGGACGAGCTCGCCCATGAGCGTCATAATGCCGCCGGCGGCCTGCAAATCCTCCATGTGATACATCCGGCCGTTCTTGCCGGGCGACGGCGCGATTTTGCAGAGGGTCGGCGTTCGTTGGGACAGGTCATTGATGCGGGCCAGGTCATAAGTGATTCCGGCCTCATGGGCAACGGCCGGAATGTGCAACACCGTATTGGTGGACCCGCCCATGGCCATGTCCAGCACCATGGCATTGTCAAACGCGGGCAGGGTCAGCACGTCGCGGGCTTTGAGATCCTCACGCACCAGTTCCACGATGCGGCGGGCGGCCTGGCGGTACAACTCAATCCGATCGACGCTGGTCGCCAGAACGGTGCCGTTTCCGGGCAGCGCGACGCCCAGGGCCTCGCACAGGCAGTTCATGCTGTTGGCGGTGAACAGGCCGCTGCACGATCCGCACGTCGGGCAGGCGTTGTTCTCGATGTCGAGCAGTTGAACCTCGGAGACCTCGCCCCTGGCATGACCGGCGACGGCCGTGAAGGCGGAAATCAGATCGACCTTCCTGCCGTCGGCGGTCCGCCCCGCTTCCATGGGGCCGCCGGAGACGAACAGGGTGGGGATGTTGCACCGGGCGGCCGCCATGAGCATGCCGGGGATGATCTTGTCGCAGTTGGGGATGCAGAGCAGACCGTCAAAGCAGTGGGCCTCCACCATGGTTTCCACCGCATCGGCGATGAGCTCGCGGGAAGGCAGAGAGAACTTCATGCCACGGTGGCCCATGGCGATGCCGTCATCCACGCCGATCGTGTTGAATACGAACGGCACACCCCCGGCCTCGCGAACGCATTCCTTGATGAACTGACCCACTTTGTCGAGGTGCGCGTGCCCGGGGACGATGTCCACGTAGCTGTTGGCGATGGCGATGAACGGCTTGTCCAGATCGGCATCGCTGTAGTTGCCCGTGGCCTTGAGCAGGCTGCGATGAGGGGCCCTCTGCGGGCCACGTTTGATCCAGTCAGAGCGCATGGTTGTGCATCCGTCCGCAAGACGATCCGGACGATGGCGATCGCCCGGGCCGCTTCCGTCACTGTTCCGATACGGCGGCCGCGATCCGGTCGCCCATCTCACAAGTACTGATCGGCGTCTGGCCCGGGGCAACAAGGTCGGCCGTCCGGGCGCCCTCGGCAATCACGCGGTCGACGGCCGACTCGATGGTCTCGGCCGCCTCCGGCCACTCCAGCGAATAGCGGCACATCATGGCGGCGCTGAGGATCGTGCCGATCGGGTTGGCGATCCCTTTGCCGGCAATATCCGGCGCAGAGCCGTGGATGGGCTCGTAGAGCCCGAGCGTGCCCTCCCCCAGCGACGCAGAGGGGAGCAACCCCATCGACCCCGCCAGCACGGACGCCTCGTCGGTCAGGATGTCGCCGAACATGTTCTCGGTGACCATCACGTCAAATCGCCCGGGCTTTTGGATGAGGAACATGGACGCGGCATCCACCAGCACGTGGTCCAGCTTCACATTCGGGTATTCCTCCGTCACCACCCGCGTTACAGTCGCCCGCCAGAGGCGCGACGATTCCAGCACGTTTGCCTTGTCCACGGACGTGAGCCGACCCGAACGTCCGCGGGCAGCCTCAGCAGCGTGGCGGGCGATTCGCTCGATTTCGCCCGTGCTGTAGATCATGGTGTCGAAAGCCACCTCGCCGCTGGGGTCCTTTCGCCTGCCGCGCTCGCCGAAGTACAGCCCGCCGGTCAGCTCCCGCATGACCAGCAGATCCACACCCGCCACTAGCTCCGCTTTGAGCGGACTGGCAGCCGCCAGGGCCGGGTGTACGCGAACAGGCCGCAGGTTGGCGAACAGGCCCAGCGCTTTGCGAATGCCCAGCAGCCCCTGCTCCGGGCGCACCGCCGCGTGCGGGTCGTCCCATTTCGGGCCGCCGACGGCGCCCAGCAGAACAGCGTCCGCGGCTCTGCAGAGCCGGACCGTCTCCTCGGGAAGGGCCGACTTGGTTTCCTCGATGGCGATCCCGCCGATGAGGGCGTCCTGAAAACGCAAGGACCGGCCGAACCGACGCGCCGCCGCCTCCAGCACCTTGCCGGCCTCTCGGACAACTTCGGGGCCGATGCCGTCGCCGGCGAGTCGTGTAATCGTGTGGTTCATCGATGGCTTCACCGGACCGCCGAAGCGGACCCTCCCATGTTCAGCGGGCGGGCGACACACGGGTCTCGCAGGAATAAGCCGCGTCGTCGGGGCCGTGCAAACCCGCGCGGATCAGGCCGTACTCGAAGCTGTCGTATAGCGCCTGCCAGCTCGCCTCAATGATGTTGCGGGAGGCGCCAACGGTGGACCAGGTTTGCACGCCGTCGCTGGTGTCGATCATCACTCGCGTGGTCGCCTTCGTGGCCTGGCTGCTGTCCAGAATGCGTACCTTGTAGTCCACCAGGCGGAATCCTTCAATCTGCGGGTACGCGTCGCCCAGTGCCTTTCGCAGGGCCAGGTCCAGCGCGCCCACCGGGCCGACGCCGCCGGCAGCCGTATGGTGCTCGTGGTCGCCCACGCGAATCTTGACGTTCGCCTCGGCCAGGTGCCCGCGGCCCTCGCGGTGCTCCACCACCACGAGAAAGTCCATCAGCTCGAAGAAGGGCCGGTAGTCCGGGCGTTCGCGTCGCATCATCAGCTCCACGGACGCCTCCGCCGCCTCGAACGCGAAGCCCTGGTTCTCCAGCTCCTTGATCCGCGTCAGCAGCTCGCGGTGATCGCCGCCGGTGCCGTCTCCCAGGCCGAAGTCGCCCGCCTTGCGCTCCAGGTTGCCACGGCCGGACAGCTCGGAGACCAGTACGCGGGTCTGGTTGCCGACGCATGCCGGAGAGCAGTGCTCGTAGGCGCCTTCGTCCCGTTGAATCGCCGAGACGTGTACGCCCGCCTTGTGTACGAACGCGCTGCGGCCGACGTACGGCGCACCCGCCGGCAAGGCATAGTTCGCGATCTCCGCCACGTGCCGCGCCAGCTCCGTGAGGCGAGCCAGACGGCCCGCCGGGAGGGAGGACTGGTCGGCCTTGATCTCCACGTTGGCCATGATGGAACAGAGGTTCGCGTTTCCACATCGTTCACCGATGCCGTTGATCGTACCCTGGACATGCGTGCAGCCGGCGTGGAGGGCAACCATCGAGTTCGCGACGGCACAACCGCCGTCGTTGTGCGTGTGGATGCCCAGAGGCACCGTCAACTCCTGCCGCACCCGGCCCACCGCCTCCCGAACCTGCCAGGGCATCATGCCGCCGTTCGTGTCGCACAGCACGAACGTGTCCGCCCCGCCGTTCGCCGCGGCGCGGAGCACTGCCAGGGCATAGTCGGGGTCCGCAAAGAACCCGTCGAAAAAATGTTCCGCATCGAAAATGACGCGCCGGCCCGCGCCTTTCAGAAACGCCACGCTCTGCTCCACCAGCCGCAGGTTGTTGTCGCGGTCCGTACGCAGCACATGCGTGACGTGACGGATCCAGGCTTTGCCGAAGATCGTGGCAACCGGGGTCTCCGCGGCCAGCAACGTCTGCAGGTTCGGATCGTCGCCGGGTTGCAGGGAAGGCCGGCAGGTGCTGCCGAACGCCGCAATGCGGGCGTGCGACAGCTTCAGCGAGCGCACCCGCTCAAAATACTCCACGTCCTTGGGGTTCGAGCCCGGCCAGCCGCCTTCGATCAGGTGAACGCCGAAATCATCAAGCAACTGGGTGATCCGCAGTTTGTCCTGGACCGTGAGATTGATCCCCTCGCCCTGCGTACCGTCGCGAAGCGTGGTGTCGTAGAACTCGATCACGAGGCCTCGCTCCTTTCCCGGACCAGGCCGGTTCTGCGGGCGTAATGGAAGAGACCCCCGGCGGCCACAACCTTCTCCGCCTCGCCGAGCGGTTTGAGGGGGTATCCGCAGGAAGAGTTCGCCCCTCGCAACGTCGTGGTGCGCAGGTCCACCTCCACGATGTCTCCGGTCTCGAAGCCGTCGTTCAGCCGGTAGCTGCTCTGGATCGGATACAGCTCCCCGGTGGCCAGGCAGTTCCGGAAGAAAATGCGGGCGAAGGACTCGGCAATCACCACGCGAATGCCCGCGGCGCCCAGGGCGATGGGCGCGTGCTCTCGCGAAGAACCGCAGCCGAAGTTCCGGCCCGCGATGATCACGCGGTACGGACAGGGCACCCGGCCCGCTTCCGTCAGCCGCTGGGGATACCGCTCCACCGGCAGCCCGCTGAGGGCGTACCCGCCGAGCCGCTCGTATTCCTCACGGATGGTGGGGACCAGAGACAGATACTGCGCCGGGATGATCTGGTCCGTGTCGATGTTGTCACCCACGACGTATGCCTTGCCGCCGATGATCGCTCTACCCATGGTCAGGCTCCCATCACGCTCAGGACTGCAAGTAGTCACGCGGATCCGCCACGTGCCCCGCCAGGGCCGACGCGGCCACCGTGTACGGGCTGGCCAGGAACACCTGCCCGTCCGGGTGGCCCATTCGGCCCGGAAAATTCCGGTTCGTCGTGCTGATGCACTTCATCGGCTCGTTCATCCGCGCGAACGTGTCGGCCGGACCCCCAAGGCACGCGGCGCACCCGGGGTTCTCGGTCATACGCACGCCCGCGTCCAGCAGAATGTCCCACACCGATCTGCCGTCGAGCCGAGTCTCCTTGAGAGATGCCACGATCGCGGGCGTGGCCGGTACCCCGAATGTGTCGATCTTCACCCGCCGGCCCCCCACGATCCTCGCGAACGCCAGGAAGTCGCTCACCTTGCCGCCGGTGCATGAACCGATGTAGGCGCGATCGAGCCTCACGTCCTTCAGGTCGCGGGCGGCGGCACGCCGGCTTGGATCGGGCGGTACGGCCACCGTCGGCTCCAGCTCGGCCAGATCCACCCGAAGCGTGCTGACGTATTTCGCCCCGGCGTCCGGCGAGACAGCCTCGTACGGCCGAGTCGTCCCGTGTTCCTTCATGCGGGCGTCTACAAACGCCGTCGTTTGCGCGTCGGCTTCAAAGATGGCGTTCTTGGCCCCGGCTTCCACGCCCATGTTGGCGATGGTCATGCGATCGTCGATGTCCAGACTGCCCACACCATCCCCGCCGAACTCCATGGCGCGATACGTCGCGCCGTCGAATCCGATCTCGCCGATGATGTGCAGAATGACGTCCTTGGCCATCAGGCCCGGACGCAGCGTCCCGTCCAGCAGGAACCGCATGGTCTCCGGCACCCGCAGCAGAATCTTGCCGGTGCCCAGCACGAACGCCGCGTCCGTGTTGCCGATTCCCGTGGCGAATGCGTTGAAGGCACCGGCCGTACACGTGTGCGAATCCGTGCCCACCAGCACCTCGCCCGGCCGGGTGTGACCCTTCTCGACGAGCGCGATGTGGCACACGCCGGCGTACCGGGAGCCGAACTGGGCGGCCAGCGGCCCCTTGGAGGGGTCAAAACGCCAGAGGCCGTTCGGATCGTCAATCACGTCGTAGAAATGCCGGATGCCCTGCTCCCGCACGAACTCGCGCAGGATGTCCACGTTGCGATTCGATCGCGGATCGGTCGTGAAGATGTAGTGATCCGGAATAATCACCACGCGATCCGGCGCCCACACGCGCGCCTTCTCTCCGAACTCGCGTTTGAAGACTCCGATGGTGCCCGGGCCGCAGACATCGTGCGTCATCAGCACGTCCACGTCGACGAGAACGGTTTCCCCCATCGATACGAGGGGCTTTCCCGCGGCCTTGGCCAACAGCTTTTCCGTCAGCGTCACGCTCATGGCTCAGCCACCGTTTTCCTCCAGCCCCTCGCCGGAATCCGCATTCCCGTCGGGCTCGCGTTGCGCAGGCTGATACCCAGCCGTCATCGCCACCTTGTTCAGTGCCGCCAGGTACGCCTTGGCCGACGCCACCAGGATGTCCGTGTCGGTCCCGTGCCCGCTGAAGATGCGGGGGGCGGCGTCGGTGGTGCGGACGCGGACGGTCACTTCGCCGAGGGCGTTCATGCCACCGGTGACTGCATGAACGATGTACTCGTCAAGCTGCACTTGAAAGGGCACAATCTGGTCGATGGCCGTGAAAATGGCGTGGACCGGACCGGTGCCGGTGCTGGCCTGCGTCTGGTAGCCGCCGTCCGGCCCGGTGATGGACACGCTGGCCGTTGGCAACGCCGGCAGCCCGCAAGACACATGCACCGACTCCAGCACGAACACCTGCGGCGGCTGATAGAACTCGTCGGCGAGGACGGCTTCGAGGTCGGCCTCGGTCACGAGCTTCTTCTTGTCTGCGAGCTTCTTGAAGCGGTCGAACGCGCGGTTCACCTGCTCGTCCGTCAGGTGCTCGTAGCCCAACTCGGACAAGCGGTTGCGGAACGCATGCCGGCCGGAGTGCTTGCCGAGAACGAGCTTGCTCTGGGTCAGGCCGACATCTTCCGGCTTCATGATCTCGTAAGTCTGCTGGTGCTTGAGCACGCCGTCCTGGTGAATGCCGGACTCGTGGGCGAAAGCGTTGGAGCCCACCACGGCCTTGTTTGGCGGGACGGAGATTCCCGTACGGACGGCCACCAGGTAGCTGCTCCTCGTAAGTTGCGCGGTGTCGATGCGGGTTCGCACGGGAAAGAGCGTGGGGCGCGTGCGCAGCGCCATGACGACCTCTTCCAGCGGGGCGTTGCCCGCGCGCTCGCCCAGCCCGTTGATGGTGACCTCGACCTGTCGGGCGCCGGCCCGGATGCCGGCCAGGGTGTTTGAGGTGGCCAGCCCCAGGTCGTCGTGGCAGTGCGTGGATACGATGCAGCGGTCGATGCCGGGCACGTGGGCGATCACCCCGGCGATAAGCTCCTCATACTCGGCCGGAGCGGAGTAGCCCACGGTGTCGGGAACATTGATCGTGGTCGCGCCGGCCTCGATGACGGCGGCGAACACCTCGTAGAGAAACGCCGGCTCACTACGGCTGGCGTCTTCGGCGCTGAATTCCACGTCCTCGGCGTACTGGCGGGCGTAGGCCACCATCTCTCGCGCCCGCTTGACGACCTCGTCGCGGGTCATCCGAAGCTTGTGCTTGAGATGGATGTCCGACGTCGCGATGAACGTGTGGATACGCGGCTTCTTCGCCGCGCGTACGGCCTCCCAGCAGGCGTCGATGTCCTTCGTGACGGCGCGGGCCAGTCCGGCGATGATGGGGCCTTTGTCCGTACCGACCTCCGCGGCGATCCGCTGCACGGCCGCCAGGTCGCCCGGGGAGGCTGCGGGGAAGCCGGCTTCGATCACGTCCACACCAAGCCGGGCTAGCTGGTGCGCGATCTCGAGCTTGTCGTGCGCGTCCAGCGTGGCCCCCGGCGACTGTTCGCCGTCTCGCAGCGTGGTGTCGAAGATTCGTACGTGATCGTCACTCATGGCACTTCCCTTCAGTCTGGTACCGCCTCGGAGGTTTCCGCTCTTACCCGATCCCGCCAGACCCGCTGTCGGCGGACCCGGGCGTTCACTTGCCCGCCTGGATGAACGGCATCAGGGCCCGAAGCCTTCGCCCGATGACCTCGGCCGGATGGTTGACTTCCTTCTGCGCCATTGCCATCATGTTCGGCTTGCCGGCCTCGCATTCGGCCACCCATTCCCGGGCGAACTCGCCCGACTGGATGTCGGTCAGAATCTGCTTCATGGCCTCGCGCGACCCCCGGCCGATCACCTTCTTACCGCGTGTCAGGTCGCCGTACTCGGCCGTGTTGCTGATGGATTCACGCATGCCGGTGATGCCGCGCTCGTAGATGAGGTCCACGATGAGCTTCACCTCGTGGACGCACTCGAAGTAGGCCATCTCGGGCGCGTAGCCGGCCTCCGTCAGCGTTTCGAATCCGGCCCGGATCAACTCCGTCAGCCCGCCGCACAGGACCGCCTGTTCGCCGAACAGGTCCGTTTCCGTTTCCTCCTTGAACGTGGTTTCCAGGACGCCGGCCCGACCGCCGCCGATGCCGCAGGCGTACGCCAGCCCCAGGGCCCGCGTGTCGCCGGAGGGATCCTGGTGGACGGCCAGCAGGCAGGGCACGCCGCCGCCCGCCTGATACTGCCGGCGCACGAGGTGCCCCGGCCCCTTGGGGGCGACCATGAACACGTTGATCGACTTCGCCGGCACGATGCGCTGGAAGTGGATGGAGAACCCGTGGGCGAACGCGAGGTAGGCGCCGTCCTTGAGGTTCGGCGCGATGTCCTTTTCGTAGATGCCCTTCTGCAACTCATCGGGCAGCAGAATCATGACTACGTCGGCCTGGGCCACCGCGTCGGGCGTGTCGAACACCTTCAGTCCGGCCGCTTCCACGCGAGCCCGCACGGCGGCGTCCCGCTGCTCGGCGACGACCACATCGTGCCCGCTGTCCCGCAGGTTCTGGGCGTGGGCGTGGCCCTGCGATCCGAACCCGATGATTGCGATCCGCTTTCCTCTGAGTACGCCGAGGTCGGCGTCTTTTTCCATCAGTACGTTCACCGCCAGGTTCTCCTCTTCTCTAAGGGTGCGCAGCGTATCCAGTTCCGCCTGACCGCCGCATCGGCCTGTCAGGCCAGCTTGCGTTTCCGTTCGGCCTCGGCCTGATCGCGCGTGCGACCGGCCACGACGTGCAGCTCCGTCAGGTCGATCACGTCGACAATCCGCCGCACCTGCGGCGCAAAGCGATGGGCAGCCCGCTTGGGGGCTTTGACCACGACGTTGGCCCGGCCGTCGGCGGCAGACACGTACGTCACCTCGCCCCCCAGCCGGCCGATGAGCATCAGCACGCGCGGCAGGGCCGCCATGGTACGCAACACGATGGCAAATGTAAGCAACTTCATTGGGGCGCCTCCACCATTTCCGCCAGGCTGGCCCCGGCGGGAACCATGGGATACACGTTTTCTTCCGCCTGACAGATCGCGTGCAGCAGTGCCGGGCCCTTGCACGACAACCAGCGTTCCAGGCATCCGCGGATCTCTGTCCGCTCACTGAGTGTGAAAGCCTCAAAGCCATACACGCGGGCCAGCGCGGCAAAGTCGGGGTTGTCGGACAGGTCCACCGCGCTGTACCGCCGGTCGAAGAACATCTCCTGCCATTGCCGTACCATGCCCAGGTACTTGTTGTCCATCACCAGCACTTTCACGGGCAGGTTCATGCGGCGAATCGTGGCCATTTCCGCCAGGGTCATCTGGAACCCGCCGTCTCCGACGATGGCCACCACCGGCGTGTCCGGACAGGCCATCTGGGCCCCCATGGCCGACGGCAGCCCGTAACCCATGGTGCCCGCCCCGCCCGACGTGATCCACTTGCGCGGGTGATCCGCCCGGCATCGCTGGGCGGCCCACATCTGGTTCTGGCCCACGTCCGTCGCGACGATGGCGGACGAGCCGATGATGCTGAACAGCTCGTCGAGCACCTCGGTGGGCGGCACCTTGCCGGGTTCACCTCTCTCGCGGCGGATCAGGCCGGTGCCGTACGACGACGCCTGCTTCTGCCAGTCTGACCTGGGCGCGATCGGCTCGCGCTCCAGCAACTCATTCCACGCCGTCAAGGCGGACTTCAGGTCCGCATGGACGGGGACATCCACTCGGATAATCTTGCCCAGCTCTGCGGCGTCGATGTCGATGTGGACCACCTTCGCCTGGCCGGCGAAGCGGTCGGTGGCGCCTGTCACGCGGTCGTCGAACCGGTTTCCGAACCCCAGCACCAGGTCCGCCTCATGCACGGCGCGATTCGCCTGACGCAGGCCGTGCATGCCGAGCATGCCCAGCCAACCGGCATAGTTCGGGTCCGCGCAGCCCAGGGCCATCAGCGTGCTGACCACCGGAACCTGCGTACGCCGGCACCATTCGCGGAACTCGTCCACCGCATCCGCGAGGCGGCATCCACCGCCGACGATGCATACCGGCCGGCAGGACGCCCGCAGAAGCGCGTGGGCCTTCTGAACCTGCGCCAGGTTCAGCCGCGGGGACGGCTCGTATCCGGGAACGCTGACGTGGTCGGGCAGCGGCTCGCTCGTGTGGCCCAGCAGCACGTCCTTCGGAATATCCACCAGCACTGGGCCCGGCCGGCCGGTTTGCGCGATGAAGATCGCCTCGGCAAGAACGCGGGGCAGATCGTCCACGGAACGGACGAGGTAATTCTGCTTCGTGATGGGCGTGCAGATGTTGAAGGTGTCGGCCTCCTGGAAGCCGTCGGTGCCGATCAGCGGCGACGCCACCTGCCCCGTCAGGCAGAGCAGCGGGACGGAATCCATCATGGCGGTGCAGATCCCGGTAGTCAGGTTGGTGGCGCCGGGTCCGGACGTGGCGATGGCCACTCCCAGGCGTCCGGAGGCGCGTGCGTAGCCGTCGGCGGCGTGGATGGCGCCCTGCTCGTGCCGGGTGAGGATGTGCGTGACGGGCGAGTTCAACAACTCGTCGTACAGCGGCATGATCGCCCCGCCGGGGTAGCCCCAGGCCGTCGTCACGCCTGCCCGCGTGAGCGCTTCGACCACCACTTTGGATCCGCTTCTTCGCGTCATTTCCGCATTTCCGATCGCCCCGACCGCCACGGACCTGCCGGGCGATGGTGATAAAAAAGGCCGGCATCCGCGGCAACGGATGTCGGCCTCAGGGTTCTCACAGCGTTTTTACTGGAACCTTTGCCTCACCGCTGCCGCTACACGCGGCCGCTAATAAGGATGAGTACCAGTACGAGTAGAGCCAGGCAGGGGAACAGACCCGCTTCGGTGATCCGACGCGCAGCCGCGGAGCCGGTGGCCGACCGATCGGCCAGGCTGAAGGTCTGCGTGTTGTTGCGGGTGCCGTGCATGTATACGTTCCCTGTCGGACGCTACACCAACGTATCTACTGTCACGCGGGAAAGCAACCGGAAATCGAGCACCGAGTGTTATTTTTCCGCTGCCGGCCGAATTCCGCTACTGGGACAGTCGACCGAAGGGTGCCATGCACTTTACTTGTGAAAGATCGCACGGATGCGGTTCGGACCCGCGGAGGCCCGTCTGGTGTGCATGCGGCGAGGTCCGAGAAGAACCCGCGTGGTCGGGTGGTCCGCCCCGTCCGGCTCCGGCTCGGCAGACCGCCACTCTGCGGCAAGTCGGACGATCGCGGCCGAGCAGGGAGATGCATATCCGACAGCATTTATATGCATAACCGCATGGAAATTCGCTTCCCCGGGGTGTGCAGAGTGCCCAGCCCGCCCGAAATCACGCGGCAGAATGCTGAAATGTGGGGGCCAGATCGTGAAACGTCGGGCCAGAAAGGCAAAAGAAACGCGGGGAAGCCAGCACTCGGTGCCCGGCGGCCCGACGTCCGGGTGAAGATAGGCAATGGGCCCCCTCCCGGGTGTGGCCGGCTGCGGCCGGCGAGCTGGAACCAACCAAACCTCCGCGCCGGAACCTGCGGAGACCAGCCGGTCTGATCCTTCCAGGGGACCGGCTTTCCAGCCAGTCTATGGGTCTTCAGAGTCTTCTGCTCGTGCCGTGTATTGTTCTCGCTCCTTCTCCTCCGCCCTCATCCGGGGGCGGGATAGGGGTGCGGAGGGCGACTCCATCCACAGGTTCCGTCCCGATTGGCATCGGGACTCCACCCGTGGCCAGCCGCCTCCACCCCGCCGGGGTCGGATTCCATTCGCAGCGACATGAACTCTCACGTACACCGAACGGAGCATCCGAGCAGATCCTTGCCCCGAATGGCCTCGAGGGCAGGCCGTCCTGTGCGTTGATCCAGATGGGTGACTGGCGCGTGCCCGCGGAGGCACGAGAGCCAACGTCGCGAAGACCGGGGTGCGTACCGCGCGGTGCCGGCGGAGGTCGGTACAATCCGGCGTTCGTCCGAAGAAGAAAGAATCGCCTACGGGAGCTTCTTCACCTTGACAAGCGGGGGCTAATGGATGACCCCTTTGTCTTCCTCCTTTGTCTTCGTCAAGAAGAGATCAACAATGGACCAGCACACAAGATGCACTCTGGCGTTTCGCTCACCCCAAAGACCGGCTGGAAAGCCGGTCCCACAAACCTTTGTACCTTTGTGCCTTCGTGCCTTTGGTTGAGGGCGCAGCCCGCGACACGCCTTCGTGCCTCCGTCCCTTCGTCCCTCATCCTCTTCACAACAGCGGCGAGGCCAGCCGGGCCAGGCCCACCCCGATGGACTCCAGGTACGAGCGGGCCTCCAGGTCCGACACGTGAATCCGGCGAGACCGCTCACGCAACGCCGTGAGATCGTCGTACAGCTCCTCGGCCAGACCCATGCTGTACAGCATGGTGGACACCTCGAAGTTGATGCGGAAGCTCCGCTCGTCCATGTTCGCCGAGCCCACCATCGCCCACTCCCGATCCACGATCATCACCTTCGAATGCAGCATCGTCTCGTCATGCTCGTAGATATCCACCCCCGCCCGGCAGAGCGGTTCATAGAAGCTCCGGCCGGCCCACAAGACCACCCGCTGGTCCGTCAGCGTCGGGATGATCAGGCACACCTCCACACCTCGATACGCCGCGGCCTGCAGCGCCACCACCACGGCCGCATCCGGCACAAAATAAGGCGTAATCACGTGAATCGATGACCGCGCCGCCTGAATGGCCGCGAACACCACGCGATGCGTCACATGGATTGGCTGGTCCGGCCCCGACGGCACCACCTGCACGGTGTGAAGGCCCTGGGCCTCTGGAATCGGGAAATACTCATCCGTCACCAGGTCTTCCTTGGTCGTGTAGTGCCAGTCCTCGACAAAGACCTCCTGCAGATGATGCACACCCGGCCCCACGATGCGCAGGTGCGTGTCACGCCACGGGCTGATCCGGGCCCGTCGCCCGCGGTATTCATCCCCGATGTTCTGACTGCCCGTGAACCCCACCCGGCCATCGATCACCGCGATCTTGCGGTGGTTGCGGAAGTTCACACGCCAACGACCCCGCCACGGCAGCACCGGCATGGCAAACGCCACCTGCACACCGGCCTTCCGCAACCGTCGCACGAATTTCCGGGACAGCCGCCAGCAGCCGACGAAATCCAGCAGCAGCCGGCACGCAACACCCTGCCGCGCCTTGGCAATCAGCAGGTCCGCGACGGCGGTCCCGGTTTCGTCCGGCTGGAAGATGTAGTACTCCAGATGCACGTGGGATTCGGCCGCCTCGATGGCCAACTGCAGGGCCAGGAAGGTCCTCTCGGCGTCGTGGAAGACGGTCACCTCGTTCTTGGAGGTGGCCGGGAAGGATCCCAGTCGCTCGGCCAGCGCCATGAGCTGACGGACGCCGGCAGCCGGCGCCTGCCGCGATTCGATCAGCTCGCGGGATTGCAGGGCTTCGGCCTTGCGGGTGAGCGGCCCGGTCAACGGCTTTCGCCGTCGCCGGCGACGGCGCTGGTGCCGCAGCATCCGCCGTTCGCCAATGAGCAGAAACAGGACCAGCCCGATGCCGGGCATCAGGAGCAGGGCCAGAATCCAGGCCAGCATGGCTCGGGGCTCGCGCGGGCGACGCAAGATGGACAGGATAGCCACGAAGGCGGCCACTTCCGTCGCCGCCACCAGGATGGTCCAGGGCCAGTAGGACATGATCGGCCGACTATTCGAGATACAGTGCGTCGCGAGGCCGGATGATCGGCTTCTCCGTGAGCCGCTCCGCCAGCTCCGCGCGATCCAGCGCGAACAGGGGGCTGATCTCGAGCGTGGCGTCCACCTCGCCGTCGGGCCGCCTCGGCACCCTCACACCGCACGACTGCAGCCAGACCGCCGCCCGAGCGATCAGGTCCCGGCGAGCGCTCTGCGCGCTGTCCACGCCGGTTGCGTTCTTGACCGGGCTGAACACCTCGGCCCGCTCGGACTCCAGAATCAGCGTTCGCTCCGCCAGGGGCAACGCGTCAAACACGAACATCTCGAGCTTCACGGCGTTGGGCGCCGCCGGCTCGATCCGCTCGCCCGAGACCGGATCGACGTACGGCACCTTCTTCAGCGCCCGATGCCACGGCAGCTTCATCGCGTGGATGTTCTCCGTCAACTGCTCCACGAACGACCGCGCAAACACGTGAACGGCGATGCTGCCGTAGTTCAGGCGGCGAGACCCGTCCGCGTTCCTGGCCCGGGCGAGTTCCTCCGGCAGGTCAGAGTACTCGATCACACAGGTCCGCCCGCCCACCCGGGCGAAGTTGCCGACCTTCTCCAGGTCATCCGCCTTCGTTACCGTGAGGCTCGACAGTTGCGACTTCGTGATGCGATGCCGGCCCAGGAACACCGGATCCACCGGCCGAACCAACGGGTTGTCCACCTGGAAGTAACTGATCGCCTCGACCCCGCGACGGGCCATGTCGCGCAGTGCCCCGGTGGCGGCCAGCGCCCGCAAGGTCCCGCCGTGCCCGTCCGGCGACATCGCGACGCGATGCTTCTGATCGAGCAGGATGCGCCCGTCCGTTCCCAGTGCCGGCATCATGCCCTGGGTGAAGAAGATCACGTTCTCCGGGCGCAGCCCGAAGTGGTGGTTGGCCGCGAAGTACTCGCGCGTCGGTGCGTCGTTCAAATCGCTGGTCATGACGTACCAGGGCACGGTACCGCCGTATCGTTGCTGGGCCGATCGGATCGCCTCCGCGAAGAGTTGGAACAGGCTCTTGTTCTTCACGGGCGAGATCGGAAACATCCCCTTGGGGCCGTCGTACCCCAGTCGGGTGCCCTGCCCACCCGCCACGACGAGCGCCGCCACTCGCCCCGCCGCAACCATCTCCGCGCCGGCGGCGGCAGCCTCTCGGTGCGGCGGCGATCCGGGCCCCAATTGAATCACGTCAGGCGGCTCGATCTGCTGCTGCACGCCCGCCTCCGGCGCCGCCAGTACATGCGTGGGGATCAGGCAGCCCACCTGCTCGAAATCCACGCGATTCAGGTCGTCCAGCAGCGCTTCCCGCTGCCCGGCGTTCAGCTCGGGCCAGAACCGCAGCAGGTGTGCCTGGCCCCAAGCCTCCAGTGTCTGACGGGTTTCCTCGATTCCCACGTATGCCGTCCCTTCCACCACGAGGCACGTCTACCCATGGCGACCACCGGCCCACCACCGATCATCCGCGCGTCGATCCGCATCCACGCACGAATGCCGTCAACCGCCGGGCCTTGTCATGCCGATACTTATGGCCGGAACCTGATAGTGTCAACGCGGAATCCCCCGATGGGCGAATCTCCCACCCAACCCGCATCGGATGAACTGTCACGCCGCGCGTTCCTCGCCGGCACGACGGCCGCCGCCGCGGGTCTGGCCGTTGGAGGCGCGCAGCACCTTCTGGCGGAACCCACGTCTCGGCCCGCCCCAAGTACGCGCCCCTCCACCCCCGTCGTCGTTCAGGCCCGATCGGATTACGTGATCGAGGGCCGGACGGTCCAGAAGACCATTTTGGGGGAGATGCTGGACTGGTGCCTGCGTACACTCACGGGCACCGCCACGGTCGCGGATGCCTGGAAGGCCTTCCTGCACCCGGACGACGTGATCGCGCTGAAATTCAACGAGTCCGGCGCGATCGGCCTGGGGACCACCCCAGCCTTTGCCGAGATCCTCATCCAGAGCCTGATCCACGCCGGCTGGAAACCCGAGCAGATCGTTCCGATTGAGGTTCCCGAGACGATCCATCAGGCCTTTGGCACCACCAGGCCGTCCACGGACTGGCAGGCGGAGGAGGTCGATTTCGGAAGCGGCCGGGACCGGTTGGCCGGCGTTCTGAAGCAGGTGACGGCCATCGTCAACGTGCCCTTCATGAAGACCCACAACATCGCCGGTATCACGGCCAGCCTGAAGAACCTGTCCCACGCCCTGGTGAAGCACCCCGCGCGCTTTCACGACAACCACTGCTGCCCCTACATTGGTGACATTGTCGCCCTCCCCCAAGTTCGAGACAAGCTCAGAATGAACATCGTCAACGCATTGCGCTCCGTCTTCGAAGGCGGCCCTGACGCCACCGACGACAGCACATGGCAAAGCGGAATGGTGCTTGCGGGTACCGATCCAGTGGCAGTAGATACAGTGTGCTTGGAGAGATTGAATCGTGAACGGAAATCCAATCGTACACGAAACTTCAGGCCCCTGCCCTACATCGACCAGGATCGCGCGGTCGTCGCGTATCTGGATGCGGCATCCAGGAAGGGTCTTGGCTGCTCTCAGTTGCACGCCATCCGCGTGGTCGAGCGTCTGTTTTGATTAGGTCGCCGCCTGGGGCACTCACCCCAGGCCCTCCGGGGACGAAGGCGTCGAGGCGTCGCGAAGTGTCCGAGGTCAGAAAAAGGCCGTTGACACCCTCCGAAAACGGTAGTACGATAATAATGGTTTGTGAGGCAACGGGTTGCCTGTATTCCATACATACTTTGTCGTACGCTGAAAACATCAATACCTGATCCGCTTGGCGGCGAAAACCGCACTCGGTACTTTCATCCTAAAGAAGCGTCCTGCACCCGAAGCCCACCAACCCCACGAAGCCACAGTGCTTCAGCCATCCGGAGATTGTTCGAGATTGCCTACGCACCAACGGTGTGCGCAGGAGATCGCCAGGATGTGATGCTGTGGCCTGCGGTGTCCACGGTTTGTGGACAGAAGAGGCCCACATGGACCGCTGGCACATGCTGACGTTGGCCGCCCTGGATGGCCTCCGTCACGCGTGAGGGAGTTAGGTCAGGTTCCCAGTCGGGGTTTTCGGGGCGTTCCCGGCCATCCCGGCTGAGCCGGTTGGAGAGGCTGCAAAGGACAGGGCTGTCGAGCATCCGCGGCCTGAGGTCTGATGAGACCCACGGCGCGGGGAATCATGTATCCGTTAAATCCCCGTCCTGTCCGGCCTTGAAGTCCGGCGCAGGGAAATCAGGAGTTGTGCTTCAGGGCACAGGAGGTGTATCGATGAAAAGGAAAAAGGGGTTTACTCTGATTGAGCTGCTGGTGGTGGTGGCGATCATCGCGCTGCTGATCTCCATCCTCCTGCCCAGCTTGTCGCGGGCGCGCGAGCTCAGCAAACGTCTGGTGTGCGGCGCGAACATCAAGGGGATCGGCACGTCGTGCAAGATCTACGCCAACGAGAACGACGAGATGTGGCCGCTCCCGGCATTCCGTGACAACATTAACAACTACAAGACGTGGTGGGAGACCCCCACGGGCGGCGTCGACCTGCTCCTTCCGCTCCCCACTGGCATTTCGTACTCCTGGCACGGCATGAGCAACACAAGCGCGACGACCATCTCTGTAACGAGGTGCTTCTGGATGCTGGTGCGCAGCGGCGAAGTCACGCCCAAGCAGTTCATCTGTCCGAGCAGCGGGGACACGCCCGACGTGAACAATGCAGAGCTCTACTACAACTTCGCCAGCCTCAACCGGATCAGCTACGGCTACCGCGTGCCTTACGGCCCGATCGACACACGTCCAAGCGAGGGCCTCGACAGCCGTATGGTCGTCGCGGCGGACAAGGGTCCCATCAGCAGCGGCGCCCTGACTCAAGACAGGTTGAATCTGGTTGGCGCCTCATCGGGCACGGCGGGCGCGGTGTGGCTCATGCATCCCCCGTCAGACTGGGTTGCGTACAACTCGCCCAATCACGGCGGCAAGGGGCAGGGTGAGGGCCAGAATTGCCTCTTTGCAGACGGGCACGCTACGTTTGAGCGCAAGCCGGTCGCCGGTATTGACAACGACAACATCTACACCGCTTTTACCCCACTCGCGATTGGGGATCCCGTGAGTCGTTACCGGGGAAACATGGTCTTCGATCAGAACCTCTGGTACCCAGGTATGCGGGCCATGGGGTCCGGAATAGCGGACTACTCGACAACCGACGCATTGATCTACCCGTAGTGTCGTGACCGACACAACGGGTTGCGGATGCTGAGTCTTCAGTCCGGCGGTGGGCAGCCCCCACCGCCGGACTGTTGCATTCCCGGTGAGTCACACAGGGGAGGCCGGCTCAACCGAGCGGAGGTTCTGACCTGAGAACGCCACAGGCCGCAGGCCCGGGCCTCGTCCCGCGTCAGACCCCGCTCGCCTCGGCAAACCATCCTTCCTTCCCGTCCGGCGCTGCCCGAAGCCGTGCATTCGCTGGAAGCCCTTCCACGGATTGTCCGATAAACAGGGGCCAAGGCCGACGAGCGATGCGGAGATGCTGCACACCGTCTGCGCGGATGTGCCCGGATGCGCGGTCCGTCGAGAACGACGCGGAGGAAGCTGATGCGTGGGTGTCCTGCTGTGGTGATCGCGTGCGTCAGCGGGCTGGGGGGCGGTCCGCTTGCCCCGATCGTCGCAATCCAACCGGATCTGGCGACCGTATCCGGAACGGACGCTCAGCCCTCGGGCCCCACACACGATTTCGGCGTTGGCATGTACGAAGTGTCCAACGCGGAGTTTGTCGCCTTTCTGAACGACGCCCTGGGCAACCTGACCAACGAACACGGGCACTACCTCTATTTCGACATCGACTCGGGCGACGTGTACCTGCACACCGCCCAGAACGGGATAACCGGAACGGCGGGGACCGGGACCCTGGTGTTCAAGGCGACCGACGGCGGTCGCATCAGCTATGCCGGCGGCGTCTACTCTGTTTCGACCGAGTATGAGAACCATCCGGTTGTCGGCGTGAGCTGGTACGGCGCGCTGAAGTACTGCAACTGGCTCACCCTGGACCAGGGGCTGGCCGCCGGGCATCGGGCGTACACGGAAGGCGGGTCGCCGGCCGACTGGCATCCGGTCACGATCACGACCGCCAACTGGCAGTCGCGAGACCTCAACGCGTCGGAACGGCTGCAGCTTGCCACCACCGTCCACGGGTTCCGTCTGCCCATGGATCACGCCGCTGCCACTGCCTCGCTGTACAACGAGTGGTACAAGGCCGCCGCGTGGACCGGCGCCGCCAACGCCACGTACGGCTTCGGCCGCGACATCCTGACCGGGGCCGACGCCAACTACCAGAACAGCGGCGACCCCTTCGACAACGGGACCACGCCCGCGGGCTTCTACGACGGAGTCAACCGGCTGGCCGACCAGACGCTCACGCTCGATACGGACAACCGGTACGGCCTGTACGACGCCAGCGGAAACGTCTTTGAGTGGGTGCAGGACCAGGCCGGCAGTCCGTCGTCGCGGCGGGCGCGCGGGGGCGCGTTCAACCTGCCGGGCAGCTTCGTGCGGGCGGACACCTCCACGTCCGACTATCCCTCGAACACGCGGAATTACATGGGGTTCCGCGTCGCCCGTTCGGAGCCGTACCTGACGCCCATCCTGACGCCGGACGCCGGGGAGAGTCGCACGTTTACCGGCCCGTATTCCGGGCCGTTCACGCCTCAGTCCTTCTCGTACACGCTGACGAACCGCTGCTGGAAAACCCTGACGATCGAAATCACGTCCGATGCTTCGTGGCTTCGGATCGATGGTGAGCCGGAGGCGACCGTCGTTCTCGAGCCTTTCGCCATCGCGATGGTGGAAGTAACGCTGGACGACGAGGCCTACGAACTCCTGCAGAGCCCGGCCGCACCGGCAACGCTCACGTTCGATGAGACCTCCGCCGGGTCGTTCTTCGAAACCCGGGCCGTCAGTCTCGACATCACCGGCTCGTTGCCTGTGGAGCCGCAAGACCCGTACGAGACCGAGGGGCCGCAGGGCGGGCCGTTCACGCCAGCCGCCGCGGTCTACACGGTGATCAACGACCAGACGAGCTTCCTGATCTGCGAAATCACGACCGATCTGGACCCACTCCAGTCGTGGCTGCTGATCAACGGTCAGCCGGAGCTGACCGGGGGTGATGCTCTGCTCATCAGTCCGGACTTCGAGGAGGACGTCACAATCACACTGGATGCGGCGGTCGTCAGCACCCTGGCGCCCGGGACGTACACGACGAGCATCCTGTTCCGCGACGACGTCACCGGCAACACGGCCGTTCGCATAGCGACGCTCTCCGTGCGGGATGCGCCCATGACCCTGGACATGGCCATCGTCCCGGCCGACGACGCCCAGCCCGGCGGACCGACGTACACGTTCCGCATCGGCAAGCGAGAAATCACGAACGCCGAGTTTGCGGCATTTCTGAACAGCGCCTTCCGCGAGCCCAACCGGTCCACGCCCCTGGGCAGCTACCTGTATCACGATACGGACAGCAGCAGCGTGTACATCAACCCCACCGGAGCGGTCGGCGAGGTCGGCACGGCGGGCGCCGGAACGATGCTCTTCGATGCCAGTGACGCGGCAGCCATTTTCTTCGATGCAGACGCATATGTCGTCCAGACGGGCAAAGAGGAGTTCCCGGTTGCGGGCGTGAGCTGGTACGGGGCGATGAAGTTCTGCAACTGGCTCACCGTTGTGCAAGGCGGCGATCCGGACCAGCGGGCCTACACGGAAGGCACGGCCGCGGCGGACTGGCGGCCGGTCGTGATCTCCGCCGCGGACTGGGCCACGCGCGATCTGAATTCTTCCGAGCGGCAGACCCTGGTCTCCACGATCGGCGGATATCGCCTGCCCATGGACGAGCAGACTGCCGCCGCCTCCGCGTACAACGAGTGGTACAAGGCTGCCGCCTGGACGGGTGCCGCCAACACCACGTACGGGTTTGGCCGCAACACGCTCACCGGGGCCGACGCGAATTACCAGAACAGCGGCGATCCCTACGACAACGGGCCGACGCCGGCCGGTTACTACAACGGGAGGAAGTACGGCAGCTTCCAGACCGCCGACACGGCCAACCGCTACGGGCTCTACGACGCATCCGGCAACGTCAGCGAGTGGGTGCAGGACTGGGCCGGCGGCTCGGCGTACCGCGGCACCCGCGGAGGGCACTGGTCCAACACGCAGGCGTCCTCTCTGGCGAACACCGCGATCGCCGCAGACAGCGCGTCCGCCACCCGGTCCTGGACAGGGTTCCGCGTGGCGCAGGCTGGCCCCCGCGTCCCTGTGGCGGTCTCGTGCGATACGAGCGACTGCCTGTACGCCGGTGTGGGTCCGGCGGGCGGTCCCTTCCTTGCGCCCAACTTCACGATTCTCCTGGAAAACAGCGCAGCGGTCCCCGTGGAATGGGCAGCGGGCGTGGACCAGTCGTGGCTCAGCATCGATGGAAAGGCCGAGACCTCCGGGGTCATCGGCTTCGGTGGAAGCCGTCCGCTCACCGTCGCTCCAACGACGGCCGCCGACGACCTGCCGCCCCCCGCTCCGCCGTACGTGCCGATGACGGACGTTCCCGCCGCCGACGCGCAGCCGGGGGGTCCGCGCTATTCGTTCCGCATGGGCGCGTACGAAGTCACCAACGCGGACTATCTGGCCTTCCTGAACAGCGCCCTGACCAACCTCACCGACGCCCGCGGGCAGTACCTCTACCACGACATCGATGACAGTCGTGTATACGTGAACGCCTCCGGCGCCAACGGACAAGTGGGGACCCAGGGGTCCGGCACACTCATCTTCGACGGCAACGTGGCCGGGGCCATCCGGTACGATTCAGGAGTCGGCGGGTACGTTCTGACCGACGACCGCGGGGATCACCCCGTGGTCGGCGTAAGCTGGTACGGGGCGGTCAAGTACTGCAACTGGCTGACGATCCAGAGCGGTTTGCCCAGTGACCAGCGCGCCTATGTCGAGGCAACCGTGGCAGCCCACTGGCGCCCGGCGGTCGTCGATCCGACGACGTGGGCGGCGCGGGACCTGACGGACGCAGAGCGGCAGAGCCTCGTCGACCAGTACGCCGGATATCGCCTGCCCATGGACGAGGGCTCCGCCCACGCATCGGCGTTCAACGAGTGGTACAAGGCTGCCGCCTGGGA
>Ga0334888_1001433_pt1 | contig 30971 bp, 39 predicted proteins | sample GraSluR1_MG_FD_207227 | JGI IMG/M metagenome (GOLD analysis project Ga0334888, IMG submission 207227) | Sludge microbial communities from methane-producing bioreactor in Wageningen University, Netherlands - Granular Sludge_3_08-R1 | ecosystem: Engineered > Bioreactor > Anaerobic > Unclassified ...
ACATCCTGGTCCTCGATGCTCGGCTCGAGGTTGCCGCTTGGATGGTTGTGGGCCACCACGACGGCGGTCGCCCTTTGTCGTATCGCTTCAGTGAAGACCTCTATGTTCGTACCGTCTTTGATACAATGCAAATAAGCGGTTCTTGCCTTTATACCGGTTGGTAAAAAGGCAAGAACCGCTTGATACAAGGCTTTTCTGCGGTCATGGGCTGCCTGCCGGAGTTGCTTTTTTCGTTTGTAGATTTCATTCTGCATGGTCGTCTGCCTGACTGCTGCCTCCATCATCACAGTCTTTGCACCCCCCTCTTGGTCGGCAACCGAGGAAAAATTAAAAGGTATAGCTAAAATTAAAAGGTTTTAATTCGATATGTTTCTTTATAAGTGAATATCACGTTTGAAGGTCTGTTTTGTTAAGTGATTCAGGTTGAATTTAGACTAAATAAATGCTATAATTAGCCCAAAAGGAGGGTGAGGAAATGTACAAGGAGTTAATATATCTTGATACATATGTACTGCAGAAAGATATGCGAATAAGGTTGCCCAAGAGTATATTGACAAATTTGAATCTAGAAAAGGGGATATCAAAATTTGATATTTACTTTGACAGAGAAAAAAGAACATTGGTTCTTAAAGTAGTAGATGATGAGAATAACAATCAAAGAGAGGTAATTTTGTAGATGAAAAAATATATAAATAATGTGACTCAAGGTAATTGTATTGAAATATTGAAAAGTATACCAGATGACACACTGGCAGGTTGTATAACAGATCCTCCATATAATTATGAGTTTATAGGACGCAATTGGGATGATGATGAGATTGAAAGAAGGATTAATAGAACAAAAGACAAAAAATCTTCAACGCTCGTTAAGAATATCCCATATGGTAGTGGCTTGGCAGGAGGAGTAAGAAACGAGCGCTGGTATAAAAAAAATAGAGATAATATTTTAGAGTACCAAAAATGGGTTGAAGAGTGGGGAAATGAGTTGTTCAGAGCTTTAAAACCTGGTGGATATACTTTGGTTTTTAATAGCACGCGAACCTCTGCACATATTCAAGTAGCTTTGGAAAACGTTGGTTTTTATGCTAGGGATACCATTGTTTGGCGTAGACAGAGTGGCATCCCAAAAGGACTTAATGCTGAAAAAAAACTTGAACAATTAGGAAGCCCTAATGCAGATAAGTGGCACGGTTGGCATAGCGCATTGAGAAGTGAATGGGAAGCTATTACGGTAGTTCAGAAACCATTGGTTAATAATTATTTAAACACTATTAAATTATACAATGTTGGACTTATGAAAACAAAGAGCGATGAGTTTGAAGGATTTCAATCTAATATAATTGAGAATGTAAAAAGAGATCCTAAAAATAAATACAATAGTCATATTACAATTAAGCCTTTAGATTTGATTGAAAAGTTAGTGAATATGACAATACCTAAAATTGAAGGTAATATTGTTATTGATCCATTTTTAGGATCAGGAACTACAGCAGTTGCTGCAACCAATTTAGGGATAGATTGGATTGGCATTGAGCTAAACCCTGAATATGTAGAAATTGCTAAAAAGAGAGTGGCTGAAGCAATCGAACACTCTAAAATAAAACAAATTAGTCTCGATTTATAAAATATAAATCATTGAAACTTTCAAGAAATTGGTGCATATTTAACCCACTAATATCTGAAATGAAATTAAGGGTTTCTTCCCCAGTATATACAGTCCATCCTCCTTGGTGTATTGCTGTTATTGCTGCGGGAAGATTGTCGTCTCTAACCATTAAAAACACAGGTTCATATCCTAAATCGGAAATCATTTTACCATATTGTTTAAACTTTTTTAGGGTTCCTGAATCACCAGAACCAACACGGTATTTGGTATCAATTGCATAATTTCCAACGATTAAATCAAAAGGCTCGTCCCTTCCAAATTGTTGAGCAGGTTTAAACAAATCGGGACGAGTGTTTTTGAAAATAGCCACAACCAGTCTTTCCCAAAACTTCCCTAGTTCGCGGCCCCAATATTGTCGGTTTTCTCTTTTTAATTCTGGAGAGATGTTGAATATGTTCATGATTGGATCGCAATCATTGTTTTCTTCATCGTAAACCTTTGATGAAAAACTGTCCGAATATTGTTTTAGTAATTCACTCACCTCTGTGAGTAATAATTCTTTATTATTAATAATCATAAATTCCCTCCTAAATATTTAATTTGTCATCTCTAACTGTTTCAACGATGTCATAATGGTTAGGAGCAGACAATGAAATTGGCTGCGAGTTTACGTTTACGGAGCTTCTCCCCATTTGGCAAGATAGTAATCCCGATAGGTGTAGAGAAGATTCTCGCGAGCGATGAGAAGCGAATCCCCATTCCATTCGAAACCATAACTGGATTTATACGCAAGTTCAACCAATCGCTGCCACTCGGCTTTATCTGCAATCTCCTCATTGATACGGGCAAGCTTTCGATCAAGAAAACCTACTCGCTCGGTAAGAGGTATTAGACTTCCTGTTTCCATTTCGTATCGTGTAGCCATATACGGAGCTTCACCACATGCTATTTCCAGCCACTTCCTGCGGGTGTATGTTTCCAAGTCGTCATCTCGGTACTCGCTATCTACTGCATCGTTTTGCTTTTTCACTATCCAAGTCGGGGTAAAGACCTCTGCTTTTGATTTTGTACGCTTCTTTTGTACAGCAATAGTCTTTAAGGCTCTCGGCATGATTAGAGAACCTTTTAATCCGGTAATAAGTTCAGGCTTAATTTGATCGGTCGCAGAATAGGAGTCTGCATCGAGCTCTTTATAATTGTCATTTGCCCAGATGATATTCTGCGGTTTGTCAGGTGATGAGGTTGTTCTATCTTGTAGCAAGATATCAAGAATATGCGGCATCTGCGTTCGGATAGAATCCTCTTTGACATCCGAAGACTGTACATTGTCGTTATTAGATGTCACTTGCATCTCGTCGCACCTTTATTAATTCATTGCAGGACATTGAGAGATTACATAATTGCTCTAAACTTCTCTTCAAGATAAATATGTACCTTTTAATATTCATTTGGGATTGTCATCTAATTTTTTGATAAGCTTTTGTCAGTATACCACAAAAATCAGCATTTCCAATCTTCAAGTATGCCTCAATCGCCACAATTCTCTCCCCCATCACATTTTTCGCAATTATAAGTTATGTTTCGATATCCATTTCCAATATCAATTGACACCTCCTCTCTTATCCTTTATTCTCACCCCTACCCGCATACTACTTAACACATGTTTACACTATTTTCCGAAATACTATTGACCCTCCAAACCATTTCGTACTATCCTCCATCTACCAAGTCTGACGACTAACAGGCTTACAAGGATGACAAGGATTATGAAGAAAACTACCGTGACTTTTGGAGAGTACCTGAAGCACAAACGCGAACAGAAGCAGATTAGCTTGCGTGAAGTGGCTCGTACTTTGGGAGTGTCGGCGCCGTTTCTCAGCGATGTGGAGAACAATCGCCGCGGACCGCTGACCGAGGAACGACTGGCAGATTTGGCCAAAGTGCTGAATCTGAATGAGAAAGAGCAAGACGAGATGTATGACATCGTCGGTAAGCAAAAGGGCCTACTCGCACCGGATCTCAATCCGTACGTGACCGAACGGCCGTATGTGAACGCAGCACTGAGAACCGCAAGGAATTTGGAAGCGAACGAAGAGGATTGGCAACGATTTGTCGATGATCTGATCAAAAGGAAACACGGGGATAACTGATACACCATGATGAAATGCGCAAGTAGACTCGACGCCAATGGCATACCACATCTCAGCAAAAGTCAGCTGGAAATTTATGGAGAACGAGTGCTGCGCGACTTTTCCCCTACCGTCCTGCTGGAACCACAGCCCACCGATATCGACAGGCTCATCACCAAATACATGGGTTTTACCCTGGAATATCAATACCTGTCACATAATCAGGTATATCTGGGGATCACGGTGTTCGATGATACCGATACCCTACCCGTATACAATCCCGAGCAAAATCGGGCTGAGTTTCTATCGGTGAAGAAGAACACCATCATCATTGAAGGAACCCTTGCAGACAATCCCAATCTCATCCATCGTGAGCGTTTCACCGAAGGACATGAGGCATCACATGGGTTGATCCATCCCGAGTATTATCAGAGGAAGGCTCAAATCGCCAGCTTGTATGATTACTCTAGTTGCGGGTATTCCAAACCATGCTTCCCTGACCTCAGTGGTGTTGATGGAAGCGGCAAACGCTTGAAAGGAGAAGCCTGGCTTGAATGGCAGGCCAACTACCTGGCATCGGTGCTCTTGATGCCCCGAAGCGCGGTAAGGCGCCTACGAAACGTGATCGAGCCAAAGGGTAGTATGTTCTGGCACCTTGAGCTGATCACCACGATGGTCGAAGTGTTCAATGTCTCCGAGGAAGCTGCGAGGGTACGTTTGATATCACTAAACTACCTTCCCATTTAATAAACAACCACCGGGGTCCACTGGTGATCATTGTGATTGCCTACGGACCATGTGTCATAAAGATTCCTGACTGCTTGATTGCAGCAGGTTTCTTTTTCGCTTCTATGTTAGCTCTACAGCTAACGACATACAACAAGAGGAGTTGCGATGGATATTCCCATGAGGTGCCCCAAATGTGGAAAACGGGCATTCGACACCACAGGATTTCACCACACACACCAACCGCTTGAGATCTCGCTCAAATGCCCACAGTGCAGCCAAATTGTGCGAGTTCCGATCGTGCAGGATGGGAGCATGCCCAACAGGAAAGGAGGCAATAGCGTTCACATCATGAACAAGTAACTTAAGGGGGGCCACCCTCCCCTGGTATTGAGATATTTTGATAACCCGATACCTTGATAACCCGGTACATACCGAGCAATGGGGCCGCATGGCGAGCCACCGAATAGCCGGATGATCCATAAAACACCCGTTTTGTGATCATCCGGCTTTTTTTATGCCCATCGGGACCGTTCGCTTCATTGGCAACAGCTCACGGTCATCACCACCCGGGTCCGTTGGATCCAAACGACAGCATCCTTGGTGCCAAGCCAGGATTTCCCCACCGGGATGCACCACATCAATCACCGAAAGCCGGCTGTAGGGAATGCACCGGTCGAAGGTCAAAACGGAGATGCGTTTTGATTTCGGCCAGCATGCCTTAGCCGCTGCATACCCGAATGTCTCCGTTTTGCCTTCACCCCCAGGGAGGGGAACATGGCAAATACAGAGAAACAAAGCAGGGACTTTTTCATTTTCGATCCGATCACAGAAGAGAGGATACCGGTCACTGAGGAACAATTCCGAGAATATTATCGCCCGATCAACCGCATCTATGCATTCGCCAAGCGGCATCATCAATGCGCTTGCCACCATTGGTGGCGATGCGGCGGGGATTGCACTATCTGCGAGTGGTCGCGCGATGCAGACCAGGAGACACTCGCTCGGTTGCATTACGATCTTGAGGTGATGGCCAGCGAACGCCATCAGTCGTACGATCCCGAGACTGTTCTGCAGAGGAAGGAGTTCAGGCAGAAGGCCGAAGCTTTCCTGGAGGCGCTCACCGGGGAGCTCAGGAGGATCTATGACCTCTATGATGAGGGCAAAACCCAGGATGAGATTGCACACATGATGGGGGTATCCCAAGATACCGTCCATCGGAGGCTCAAGAAGATCAAGGAGGATTTTCGGTTGTTTTATGAGGAGTGAACCTATGCTGGAAGGAGCCATGGAAAACCTGTATTATTCATGGCCTTTGTACACACAAGTAGTTGCGAGCCTTTCTGGTATGCCAATCACAGGAGCTGACTGGAACAGTTTACTATTGTTACCTAAAGTTCTACTAACCTTGTGAAGTGGTAACTGAGGGTATAGAATCACAGAGAGTCCGGATCTTCCCCATAGCGGTAGAACAGACTCACTTACATCCATGGAGACGTACAGTGTTCTAGATACATATCATGGAAGCAGTTGCAGAACGTGACATAGATTTAATAATTTTGGAAGAGCTTATAGTTTCACAGGAGTTTTCCCGGTGGTTCTATCTTGAGAACCACCTCGTTTCACCCACAGAAGGAAAAACAAAGGCTTTCCATTCAGTCTCTGATGCGGAATTGAGTGAATCAAATATCGTCGTTCTCTGTGACAATGGTCACGCCATCCTAATAGGAAATAAGATCGATACTACTGTCCAGGCGGACCAGGCATTGAGGTATATTCTCCGGGGAGAGAAATTGCTTTGTCTAGCACCCGCAATTTTATTTGAAAAGTTGCGCTAGTTTTTCGAGCACCTAGTTTGGCACCTACATTTTTAATAGCTTTTCTTTCTGAGCGATAAATTCATTCTCAGTCAACAATCCAGAATCTCGAAGCTCAGCAAGCTTCTTAAGCTCCTCAGCAATGCTGGGAGTTTTTAATTCTGAAGTATTTTGTTTTATCCTCTCGCTTTCAGCCTTTTTTATAAGCAATTCGACTAGACCGTGCCAGTGTCGAACTTCTGATAGGGCGTTTTTGTAGGTATCGGAGTTTTTGTATGATGGTCTATCTAGAAAACGAATGGGAAATGTCGATTGTTCATAATCATCGACAGTTATTAGTAAATCAATATGGCGAACTAGGTTTTGACTTTTACCGGTACTCGTCCCAAGCGCAAATCCTACATTAGGAGCTACTCCCATACCCGTGTGACTTGAGACTGTTTTAGTTATAACATCGCCATCTTCTACGATTTGTGAGGCGATTAGTTGTTTATAACTATATACGTACGATTTTGTGATTGTATTAATGTTTTTAACTATGCATATCGACTTTTTGTTTTCATCAAATGCGATGCCAGAATTTCCATCAGCTCCAGAAAAATTTTGTGCTGATGTAAAATTGTTAAGAGTATTTAGTCGTTCGATTACTTTTCTCTTCCCCTCCTTATATTCTGATGATTTTCCGGCCTTTTCAATTAGTTGATAGATGATATAAAAACCCAGAACTACAGGTATCATAAAAAACACAAATATTATCTTATCAAAAAAGTTATCCATCGCAGCCCCCAATCATCATAGCCTTTTCCTTCATTCTTCCTGCATATCTATCTGTTATTGGTACTTAAGGCTTCACAAAAAGATATCTTGTAAAAGTCCTGGGAAGAATGAGCCCCTCATATTTGAGTAAATACCTATTAATAGTAAAGATTATCAGGTTATTGAGTCCCAGTCCATATTATTTATTTTAAACCTAAACCTAGTCTGCTCGATGTGACGTACTACAAGGTCAGGAATGAAGTCATTGAGAGCAGGGATGACGGGAAGCAGTACCGCAGGATATCCAGGAAACAGATTTGCATCGGGATTGCCTGCTACTAGCCCTGCCGCCCTTTTACTTCTCAGAGATCGGTGTCGCCAAAAAGATACGCACACTGATTGAAACGAAAAGAAAAACACACATCGACAGTGCTGGCATGATCAAGCGTATGAACACACCAAAACCCAACGGTATCAGGTATGACGAAGTCCAGCTCGGAGCCATCTTTAAGTGTTTCTATTCCTTTTTTCGCCTGTTCAGAGATGAGGTCATTTTCTTTAGGTTCCTCAAAAAATTTCACATCAACCACCGTTTTTCTAATTATTGAAAGCCGTAATCATCCTATCATGCCTTCAGAGGCCTCTCAACCTTTCAGATAGACCATAAGAGCTCTTTTCATGTTACACTTACAGCTAAAGATTGCTCAGAAAGGGAGGGTGCGCTGTACATGGATATGCTTCGTTGCGTCGTCGAGCGCATCACATTCCTAAATGAAGAAAATGGCTATACAGTCCTCAAGGGCAAGGCAAAGGGGCATCACGAACTCGTGACCGTAGTCGGTTCTATGCCTTCGGTGGTAGTAGGCTCGGTGCTCAGCCTGCAAGGATACTGGAAAAATGACGGCAAATACGGTCCTCAATTCACCGTTGAATCCTTTGAAGAAACCCTCCCCGCCACCGTCTATGGCATCGAAAAGTACCTGGGCTCTGGGTTGATCAAAGGCATTGGCCCCATCTTTGCTAAAAAGATCGTGAACACATTCGGCACAGATACACTTGAGGTAATCGAATCGGATGTCGAGCGGCTGCTTGAAGTACGCGGCATCGGCAAGGTCCGAGTCGATCGCGTAAGGAAAAGCTGGCAGGAACAGAAGGAGATCAAGAATATCATGCTCTTTTTGCAAAGCTACGGGGTTACCACCAGCCATGCGACAAAGATCTTCAAGACGTATGGATCGGATAGCATTGCTATCGTCAAGGAAAATCCCTACAAGCTCGCCGACGATATCTGGGGCATCGGATTCAAGACCGCCGATACCATTGCTGAGAAACTGGGAGTGGCTAAAGATGCCACCGTCAGATTGCGTTCCGGCTTACTGTATACCCTCAACAAGCTGTCGGAGGACGGCCATTGCTTTGCTGTGTCGGAGCAACTGTTCAAGGCTGCCGCTGATCTGCTTGAGACTCAAGTTGAGAACCTGCAACCAGTATTAGCCCAGATGGCGCATGCCGAGGATGTCATCATCGAGGACGAGGCCATCTACCTACCGCCTTTTTACTTCTCAGAGATCGGTGTTGCCAAAAAGATACGCACACTGATTGGAACGAATGGAAAAAATCATATCGACAGTACTAGCGTGATCGAGCGTATGAATAGGCCGAAACCCAACGGTATCACGTATGATGAAATCCAGCTCGAGGCCATCAGGAGAGCGGTGATGAGCAAGTTTATGGTCCTCACCGGTGGACCCGGAACCGGAAAGACTACCACCACGCTCGGTATCATCCAGGCTTTCCAGGCTTCTGGCCTTCGGGTGTTGTGCGCTGCCCCCACAGGCAGAGCCGCCAAGAGAATGAGCGAAGCGACTGGAATGGAAGCCAAGACCATCCACCGCCTGCTTGAGTTCAAGCCGCCGCAAGGGTATCAACGGAATGCAGATAATCCACTCGAAGGTGATGTACTCATACTCGATGAGTGTTCGATGATCGACATCATCCTCATGCACAACCTGCTCAAGGCGGTACCCGACGGCATGACGGTGATCATGGTCGGTGATACTGACCAGCTGCCCTCGGTAGGTGCAGGCAATGTGCTAAACGACATCATCGCATCGGATGTCGTGCCGGTGGTGAGGCTCAAGCGCATCTTCCGCCAAGCCCAAGGCAGCCGGATCATCATGAACGCCCATCGCATCAACCAAGGCAAGGGCATCGATATCGCCAACGGAAAAAACTCCGACTTCTTCTTCATCGGGAGCACCACGCCCGAGGATGCCTTGGAGCAGATCATCGACCTGGTGGCCGCTCGGCTGCCACAGTACTATCATGCCGACCCGATTCGAGACATCCAGGTGCTCACCCCCATGCAACGCGGCTTGGTGGGAGCGGCGAATCTGAACAGGATGCTGCAGGAACGCTTGAATCCTGTCGTTGAGCCTGTAGGCAAACCAAGCATCAGCAGGGCCGGAACCGAATACCGCCTGCATGACAAGGTGATGCAGATCAAGAACGACTACGACAAGGAGGTCTTCAACGGCGATATCGGTACCATCACGAATGTCGATGTCGAGGATCAGCAGCTGACGATCACCTTCGATGGTCGTGACGTAGTCTATGAAAGATCGGATCTTGACGAAGTCGTGCTGGCCTATGCCACCACCATCCACAAGTCACAAGGCTCTGAATATCCCATCGTAGTCCTGCCGTTCATGATGACCCACTTCGTGATGCTCCAGCGCAACCTGTTGTACACCGCGGTGACCCGGGCAAAGAAAGTTCTCGTACTGGTCGGCGAGAGAAAGGCTATCGGCTATGCAATTAGAAACCAGAAGCCGAATGAGCGGAATACCCGCTTGCACGTGAGATTGAGAAGCGATACTGAGAAAATAGCAACTTTGGTTTAGGTATTATGAGATACTCATACCCAGGCTCCGTATTTCGTGTTGCTAGCAAACTGTCGACAAGGGTTTCGCTACTATCTGATCAGGAACATCTTTCATTCCATCTAGGCAGAAATCATCCGATATCAGTTTCCCGATTGCTCATCTGTTTCTATAGTGGCGCCATGGACACCATTGAAAAAGAATTGTTACACCGGATCATCACCGACCACCCATTCGCTAAGTACATCACCCAGCGGATTGATATCGGGGATTTCGACGATGAGGTGGCGAACAGGATCTACGACGGGATCGTGGATTTACTTTACCAGAAACGTCAGATTTCCTTTAAAGTCCTAGCGGTATACTTCGCCGAGGATAAAACAATACTAAGCAAGTTGGGGGAAATTGCTGAGTACCGATGAATGGGACATGAATACTTACCACGATCAAATAGTTGATTACAGCAAACCATCACACCGAGCCCCGTCGAATTGTAATCTAAACCCTCGAATGTCGTGATCTTGTTTGAGTAGATTTAGCGATGTCGAATTTTTAACTCACTCTTTTGAACAATATTTTTGTTTGATGGATAGAAATTTTTCAGTAGTGATTCAACGATAATTCTATCGCTTTCATTACAATGCGGCCCAAGGAGAACGTGTATTTGATCAAGGGCTTCTTTCTTTACAGGTAAATCAATATAGTTTAGAGAAATCGGATCTTTGTTTAATAGAGCCAACATTAGACTTGCCTTTCGAGCGTCATCTAATTCTGAGTATTTTTTATTCATTCTAACAGCTAAAACAACAAATCTACTTTCTTTTTGGAATTCCCATTGTTTGTCTTTTTTTAAGCCAAGGTTATTCGCATCTATTTTGATGGTAGCTTCGTCTTTTGAAGAGAAATCTAATAAATTCTTTTTTTCTTCACTAGAAATGTATTCAATAGGATGTGGGACATTCTCAGTAAGTCCAAAAATTAAGATTTCTTTCTTTTCATCTTTTCCTTTTACAATCCCATTAGTAATAAGATCATATTCATCAAGGTTTACATCCAGCATGTCTCGTGGCAGTCCAATTCTTATGCCTGCCATATGTGGGGTATACATATTCCATAATGATATATTCTCAAGTCGATCTTCTGTCCAACTACTAGCGTAAAGATAGTTTGCAAGATTTCCATAATCATCTGTCAAGCACTCATTCATATCGTCAACATTTTTCAGACAATTTAGTCGAATTGTTCCGTTTTTTAAAATAAGTGCAAGCGTATTTATTGATGTATAGTGATATACCAAACTCATAGTTCTCTTACCTCCCAATAAAACAGAATACCACTATTAATATTTAATGCAATTGTCTGTTTCTCCCTGGCCTTGATGGTTTCATAGGGTACCTTGCCCGTATACCCTTATTTATTGCGAAAAATTAAAGTCAGTCTTTCTTGTAAAATTGAGTTTCAAAGCCATCTGCACTCAGCCTCAAGCCATCAGCCCATGACGGCACGATGCCCATGAGCCTACCGACTTCGTCGACCTCCATTGCTTTCGGTGCTTCAATGACCACCTCGTCATGGATGTGCATCACGATGCGGCACCCGGTGGCCTCGAGTTTTTGCATGGTATAGCACAAGAGGTCGCGACTGATCGCCTGCACAACATTTTCCACCAATTTTCCACCAAATGTATCGATACGTTCCCACTTCTTGGTAGCTCCTACCCCCTCATAGGTTACGCAATCACTGCCAAAGTTATTCGTACCGATCCGAGGCTTCACATATGCGAGCCGTCTACCTGAGGGCAGCGTAATGAACAAGAATCCACTCTCATATGAAAATCTAATTCCGTGTGTATTGGTAGTGGTCTTTTCTCTCACGGCGTCCTTCGCTGCTTTGTCGACATCCCACCAAAGTTGGACGATGTTCGGATTCGACTGGCGCCACGCATCCACCAGGGGTTTGAGCTCATCTTCGGTCATGCCGGATTCGAGCGCTCCCATGGCTTTGAGTGCTCCCACCGATCCTCCGTATCCGCAGTTGTGCACAAGCACCCCCGATACGGTAAAACGGTGATGTGCTCCGGCATTTCGTATGTCATAAAGTCCAACCGTGCGTCGATCGTCCGCCAGTTCTTCCTTCTCTCGACAACAGCCAGATGTGCATCCTCGATGATGCGATTTCTGTTTGCACCGGCAGAAAGCTTTCGGATCACCACCGGGTACGAGAACGGCCAATGGACCTGCTTGAATTCGCTGAGGACTGTATTGCGCTTGTTGCGGTTGTTTTCCTTGTGGGATGCAAACCGCAAGTTGCCAACCTCGTAATCCTTGTCGTTGTCGATACGGTCGATCTCCATCTCCTTGTCCGGCAGTCCGAATTCGCCAATTAGGTATAACCCCGCTTCCTTCACGCTGGAGAAAGCGAAACGTATGCCCCGTGCCCCGTAATTGTGATACCCGCCGTCCTTTGGATTCTCGCATCGTTGCTTCGCGGCTGTTAGTCTCCGGTCGAGCCACAATGGAATCGACCTTGGCCGGGAACACCGCTGGCATCCCTTGGATTTGCCTTGGGTCAAGTTCGAAAGGACCTGCCACTGGATACTTAGGCATCCCACACATTGGGTAAGTACATAGCAATAGTTCATTTTGGCATTCCATCGTTTTTCTGCCGATAGTATCTGCACCCAACCGTATCGCTTTCCCACCATCTCCGGTTTGTACGAGACGTGAGCCGCAGGTGGCGGCGATTCCAAGGTGTATCGGCTCCGATTCCCCCTCGATCCATACGAGATGGTCTGCTGTTGCTGTAAGACATCCATAGGTGACTACCTCCCCTCTTCCTTTGTATATAACCCCTTCGTGCGTTACCCAATCTGCTCCGTCCCAAAGAAGATGATCGATCGTGACGTGCTCGATAGGGATCAGTCCTTGATTGGTAAGTACCAGCTGACCTTCTGCGATGCAGGCGAGCTCGGCCTGTTTGCCCTTTTGACGAAGGTGTCCGTTCTCCCCGTGCTTGGTAACCTCACAGTGGAACATGCGGGAGGCTGTGGCACAGTAGATGTCCCCATCCTCGGCAAAAATATCCATACGCCACGTCTCCCCAGCGAGCCACGAGAGCACCCGCGCCTCGATCGCCGAGTAGTCCGAGACGATGAACCGATGGCCATTTCGGGGAATAAAGGCTGTCCGGACGAGCTGAGAGAGCGTATCGGGCACATCGCCATAGAGCAGCTTAACTGCCTCGTAATCACCGCACTTCACTAAGGTCCTGGCGACAGCAAGGTCCTCGATACTATTTCTTTTCAGATTTTGGGCTTGAATTTGCCTCCCTGACCACCTTCCGGTACGATTAGCCCCATAGAACTGGAACATGCCCCTAGCACGATCGTCAGAGCAGGCTGCGTTCTCCATCGCTTGGTACTTCCTTACCGACGACTTGGCAAGTTGCAGCCTGAGCTCGAGCACTTCCTTGATCTCTCGTGGTGCATCAAGTAATGCAGCTATGACATCCTTCTTGCCCAGAGAATCGACTTCGAGCCCGTTCTCGGCCAGCCAGGTCTTCACCTGCGAGACCGAATTGGGATTCTCCAGGTCGGTGAGCTCCTTCATCCGGGACACCAGCTCATGCCGAGAAAGACTATCCATTTCGATGGCATTACCCACCAGTTGGCGATCAATCAATACACCGCGGTCGTTGATGCGCTGGTCGAGGTGGTACTCATCCCAGATGGCATCGGGGACGGGAAACCGCCTGAGGCGTTGGTGGATGGCAAGCTCGACTTCCACATCACGTTTGTTGTAGTCAACGAACAGTTTCCACTTCTCCGGAGCATCAGCAGGATGATTCCTCTTACGTCCGCCATTGGTGATCGTGGGAGCACACGGGATGCAGAAGTACCGAATCAGATCCTTACCCTCAGAGAGCTTTTGTTTCTCTAGACCCAATACCGCTCCCACGCCCATGAGCGACAGCGGCAGTCCGAGATATGCCGACCAGATCATGGTGCATCGCCACGAGGCCGGGTCAAGATACGTGCCTGTGGACAGTCCCAAATAGCGCGAAAGGCAGATTCGCTCGAAGGCAGCGTTGAACGCCCATTTGACCACGCGCTTATCGGTGAGCGCTTGGAGAATCTCATGAGGGATCTTTTCGCCCCGGGCGAGATCGACCACCTGTACCGGTCCGCCATCAACGCTGTAACCGAACAGGAGGATCTCGAAATCTTCGGCTTCGCAATACCGAAAAACCCCACTCTTGGCGAGGTCGACGGACGAGTACGTCTCTATATCGCAAGAGAAAGTGTGAATCTTGGGCATGGGCAAATCCTTCTGGTCATTTTCCAATCTCTGTATCCTGAGAAAATCCTTGGTGTAATGGAAGGACGGCAGTGGCAACCACCGTCCTCCCCGTTTTCGATCAGGCAAGGAAATCATCCTCGTCATCGGTGGCGAAATCGCTCTCGGCACTCGCCCTTCCACCCAAGGGCTCTCCGTCACGCAGTACCTGCAGGTTGTTCAACCCGCACGCGATACCACGGTTGCCGTTGGAGTTGAATGCATAAAAGGAGATCGAGGCCCGTCCAAAGACACCCGAGTACACCTCAGTGCGATTGATCACTGGGTTGCAATCAGCATCCACGATGCCAGGCGCAGTGGCGCTGTTGGCGTTGACAAAGAACGCGTTCGCATACGCTGCATCGTCAGGGCGGTCGATATCCCCATCGCGTAAGGGATTCTTCAACGATGCAAGTGACGGGACGCTCTTGCCGTTACCCTTCAGCTTCGCTTCTCCCTCTGCATACGCTGCCTCGATGGCAGCTTTGACTTTCTGTACGGTAGCCTTGTCGCTCTTTGGGATGATGAGCGATACCGAGTACTTGGGCGTACTGCCGTTGATGGACTTGGGTTCCCAGACCGCCAGGTACGACCATCTGGTGTCCTTGCCGGTGATGACTTTTGTGTTTGACATTTACTTTTCCTCCATGAAATCGTTTATTGTAATCGCCGGCCGTTTATCGCCCTCCGGCACAAGCGTCGGTTTGCCTTTGGGCTTGCACACATGCGAACCCAAGATCTCGTTGAATCGTGTTCTTCCCAGCAACGCAGTCATTGCCGTAATACCCAATACCTTGTGCTCATAGGGATCGAAGCCTGCACTCTGCACTGCATCGGCTGCGGCAGCCTCGTCGGTGTAGCGCCGAATCGAGCGACCCTCCACCAGCTTGAAGCCCTCAAGCGTTCCCCCTCTTTCCAATAGCGAAAAAGCGTACCCCCTGATGTCACTTACCCAAGAAGCCAGCTCGTCGGCTTGCGTGAGGATCGCGGCGATCTCGTGGTCTCCCAGCAATACCGGCTTGGCAAACTCGTAGCGGGCAAGATCCAAATTCGCCTCAGCACGCTTGCGGCAGGTGGCCCTCACTTTACAAAAGCGGCAGTGGGGACCCGAGCAGAACTCCCCCTCGCCTTTGAATGCGAGCTCGGCTCTTGGCTTAAGGTACGAGTCAGCCCATTCGAGCAGTTCATCAGAAGCCATCGTGAAGGTGCCCACATTCGCCAATCGCGGTTGGAATACGGTCATGCTGACCTGCTCTAGGTCATACAGCGAGGCGAACATGCCGATCGCCCCCAGCGCATAGAGCATCATCTGCGTGTTGCGCTCGGCCGACACCGGCACACCCTGGCCATACTTGAAATCGATCACGTGCAGGTGCGCATCGGAGATGAGGAGGCAGTCAGCGGTTCCCGAGCACTCGGGCACATAGGTGCTGATATCCACCTTCTGCTCCAAAAGGATGATCGGATCCCTTTTGGCATCCTTCTCCTGTTGCAACGCATCCATCACAAACGCGGTGTACTCATTTGCACAGTCTTCCATCTGTTCGTTGTAAAATCCCAGAGTGGGAATCGGATCCTGTACTGGCAGCCCCAAAGCGAGTCTGACCTTATATTCACAAAGCGCATGTGCTTCGGTACCCTCTTCGGCAAACAGGCTCGGACCCTCTTCTATATGCTCGCACAGGCGAGCAGATGGAGGGCAAGATGTCCATCGCGCGGCTGATGATGGGGAGAGCAGGGCATGCTTAGCCATTGCCGAGCCTCCTGATATCACGCAGAAGCGATGGGTAGTACTCTTCCTTCAGATCATCGAGGCATGTCGCCCCGTGGTGGGAGAAGATCGCTACGAAGGAATCTTCCAGCCCCTCTCGCTTCTTTTCGGTCATAGCCTGCTCGATATCGGCCATCGTCGCACCTAGGCACAATGCCTCATCCAGCAGATTGCGATAATGGGACGGGTCGATCTCAGAAAGCTTGGGTGCCCCGTATTTCTCCAACAACTCCCTGATGTGCTCGGTATGCCCCTCGCGGGACTTGTCAGCCAGCACCTCCCGGACCTCTACTAGCGTCAACGGCTTGGGCTCTGGTTTGAGTTGTAAATCAGCCTTAGCCGACTCCGGTTGTCCCCATTTCGCTTGCAACGCCGCAAGGGCATCAGTAGCGGTATTCAGGATAGTCATGGCCTCTGCGATACAGGCCTTCGTCTCTTCGCTCATGTGCTCCCTCCTCTCGTGTGCTCATTCGATCCTTGGCCGAAGCAATCATCAGTCGCTTAGCCAACCGTTTTGCCACCGCGCTGATGGTCATCAGCACCTCGGCGATATCCTCGTCGGTCTCATGCTCGCTCCGACGCCTGGTCTTTCGTTCATCCATTTGGATCCATCTCCTTTGAGCGGCAATTCACTTATTCGCCCCTCACCACCTTCCGTATGCAACGGGAAAATTGACCGACAGAAAGTGAACATTTCTTTGTGAAAAATTTCTAAAGAATTTGTCGGTCAAACCGCGTGTGGCATCCGGAAGGGTATGTGGGGAGATACAACCTCGCAGAACCAAGTGAAGGAGGATTCAGGTGAATCGATTGAACAACGAAGGGTATCCAGACCCGACACCCTATGAGGCATTTAGGGAAATGGAGCGCGAGGAGAGACAGGCGAAGCGCGTATTCAGACCTATCGTCTACATCTGCTCGCCGTATGCGGGAAATATCGAGACCAATGTGGAGCGCGCACGACTGTACAGCCGCTTTGCGGTGGACTCTGGCTATATCCCGCTTACGGTGCACCTGCTGTATCCGCAGTTCATGGATGACGACGATCCCGCTGAGCGTGAGCTCGCGCTGCGCTTTGGCAACATCCTCATGAGCAAATGCACCGAGGTGTGGGTGTTTGCAGCCCACGGGATCTCCAATGGAATGGCAAGTGAAATCGCCTATGCCCGTCGCAAGGGATACCTGCTGCGCTACTTCGATGCCGAGTGCCGGGAGGTAGTGGGATGAACGCGACCAAACAAGTGAGCCGGGGGTACGGTTTTACGGTAATTGATGGGGGAAAAGAACTATGGAATTGAGCACCGATACACATCTGGAGCAACCAAGAAATATCAGCATGGATGCGCTGATCCGCATTACCTACTGTAAAGACAAGCCGACCGTCAGTGGGAGAGAACTGCACAAAGCATTGCAGGTGGCCACCCGATACAACGACTGGTTCGCTCGTATCCGCCTCCTCGGGTTTGTCGAGGGAAAGGATTTCTACGCCAACTCGCGCAACAATACTGGCGGGCGTCCGAGCATCGACCATGAGATCACCATCACGATGGCCAAGGAGCTGTGCATGCTGCAGCGCTCGACTATAGGACGCAAGTTTCGCAGATACTTTCTTGAATGCGAACAGAACTGGGAATCACCGGATCAGCTCATACAGCGGGCCCTCGCCATTGCCAAAGCGCGAAGAGCCGAAGCAGATCGGCAGATTTTCACCGAATGCGGACTACCCCAAGATCTGCATTCCTTGACGGAAGCGACACAGGAGGTCTTTGATGATCTTCAATAGCATAGCCCCTCCAGAAATCTGGGAAATTGTGAGATGTGTCAAGATGGATTTCTTCGGCGAAATCGGAAAGCCTGAAGGTAGCATAGGCTTCGATGAAGTCGAGGCGGATGCCGCGACTGTACAGGAACTGCATACCTTGGGAAAGAGCATGCCAGCGATTCTCCCCAGAGACGCTGCCCTTCCTGCGTTCAGCATGAAGTTCTACAAGTTTGATGGAAGCATGCCCGATATTCTGCACGATTGTGCACAGCCCAAGCATTCCACATTGTGCGAGTTGGACATTGACGGGATCGAAGCGACTTTTGCCAGCGATGGCAATAACGGTGTCATCTGCAAAATCGAGCTTGCTTATAGTGTAGACGGGGGATGTGGGTACGAAGAACTTGGAATTTGCATGTTCTTCACCGAATCACTGATAAACGGATTCTTCATCGGTCCTCTGTCAATCAAAAACCTATATGGACAGAACATCATCATCTACGACTATGAGAGCATAACCGCAATCTGCGATTATCTCACTCTCGTGTGGAATGGAATCCAACACCGTATCGCGAACAGGCCGGAGGTCGTCAAGACAACGGCACGTAGGATCCAATGCGACAGTAAAATCATGAAAAAGAAAGAATCGCCACGTGAGCACATTGTCAAGGTGGAGCGTCTGATCACCTTGGCCATTGACGAGATCGAGGCACCGGTTGTCGAAATCCCACCTCGCATCCATGAAATCACCACAAGACTCTGGGGTGTTGCTGGTCATTATAGGACATGCACCTCAGGAAAACGCATATGGATAAAGCCACATCTTAAGGGAAAGGACCGCCTTACAGGTGGTGAATACTGCGCTAAGAACTACAGGTTCTGCAAGGAGGGCAATCAATGAACATCACCCTATACACCGCACCCTGCACCGGCAATGCGAAAAACTGCCATTATCGCAATCATATCGATGCGTCCACGAAAGAAGCATTCGAAGAAGCGATTCGGTTCGACCACGTATGCGCCGAATACAAGGACGATTACCGTAGTGTCGGCAACTTCGTGTCCTCCACCGTCGTGGTGATGGATTGTGACAACGACCACTCCGAGAATCCAGATGATTGGATCTACCCAGAACAACTCACTGAAGAACTGTCGGATGTATCGTTCGCCATCGCGTTGAGCCGAAACCACAACCGGCCCAAGGAAGGCAAGAGCGCACGGCCGCGCTTCCATGCATATTTTCCGATACGTGAGATCACCAATGCCGATACCTACGCGCGCCTCAAGCGTGCCATACACTCCCACTATCCGTTCTTCGATGCGAACGCACTGGACGCAGCCCGCTTCATCTACGGTGCGAACCAAGGCAGTGTCATCTGGAATGAAGGGTGGATGCATATCGACGAAGCGATTGTGATACCCCAAGAAACTACAGTGGAGACGAACCGGGAAGTGATTCCAGCAGGGATGCGCAACAACACCCTCTCGCGATTTGCGGGCAAGGTGCTCAAGCGTTATGGCGTATCCGATCGTGCGCATGGGATATTCGTGCAGGAAGCAGCTAAATGTGAGCCTCCACTACAAGAGGATGAGCTGGATACGATCTGGTACAGTGCGGTGAAATTCGCACAGCGGGTGCACATGCAGGATGGGTATGTAGATCCGGAAACCTACAATGCACAGTTCTCTAGGGAGTCGCTCAAACCTTCGGACTACTCCGACATCGGCCAAGCCAAGGTGCTCGTGCGCGAATATGGTGGAGAGCTCAAATACTCGGACGGCACCGATTACATCAGGTACAACGGCGAGTACTGGGTCGAGTCGCGCCAAATGGCACTGGGGGCAGCCGAGGAGTTTTTGGACCTACAACTTGAGGATGCCATCGACGCGGTGGACTCCTCGCTGAAGGATCTGGTGGGTCTGGGATACGATGAAGGGGAGATCCTCGCAGGAGGGAAGAAATTCGAAGCTGGCCTTTCAGGGGATGCTCTTATAGCTTACAAGCGCTATCTGGCAGCAACAACCTATAAAACTTTCGTCATGAAGAGGCGTGACATGAAGTATGTGATGGGAGCCCTGCAGGCAGCCAAGCCCATGGTGCTCATCGATGTCCAGGATCTGGATCGCGACCCGTTTTTGCTCAACACGCCTGGCTCTACCTACGACCTCCAACTGGGGCTATCCAGTAGACGGCAACCCCGTGCTGAAGACATGATCACCAAACAAACGACCTGCACCCCCGGTGAGAAGGGAAAGGATGCATGGGACAAGGCTCTGGATCTATTCTTTTGCAACGACAAGGAACTGATTGAATATGTGCAGCAAATCGTTGGTATCGCCGCTATCGGAAAGGTGTGCCTCGAGGCGCTCATCATCGCCTATGGCGGAGGAAGCAACGGCAAGTCCACCTTCTGGAATTCTATCTCCCGGGTGATGGGAAGTTACAGCGGTGCCATATCGGCCGATACGTTGACAGCGGGGTGCAAGCGCAACATCAAGCCCGAGATCGCCGAGCTCAAGGGCAAGCGTCTGGTGATCGCCTCTGAGCTTGATGAGGGCACGAGGCTCAACACTTCGACGGCGAAAATCCTCAGCAGTACCGACGAGATCGAAGCGGAGAAGAAGTACAAGGATCCCTTCAAGTTCCGTCCCTCCCATACGGTGGTGCTCTATACGAACCACCTGCCCAAGGTCGGTGCCTGTGATGCTGGAACCTGGAGAAGGCTCATCGTAATTCCCTTCAACGCACACATAAGTGGCAGCGGGGATGTAAAGAACTATGCCGATCATCTGGTCGAACATGCAGGCGAGGCCATCATGGCGTGGATCATCGAGGGGGCAAGAAAGGTCATAGCACGGGGCTATCACCTGAAGGTTCCACCATGCGTACAACATGCGATCGACAAGTACCGGGAAAACAACGACTGGATGGGAAGTTTTTTGGATGAGTGCTGCAAATTTGGACCGACCCTCGAACAACCCTCCGGAATCTTATACCAAGGGTACCGCAATTATTGTTCAAGCAACGGAGAGTTCATACGGGGTACGGCTGACTTTTACGCGGCTTTGGAGTCTGCGGGATTCCAACGCAGGAAGAACAAGAACGGTTCATTCATCTACGGGCTCGCCCTAGAACAGAAGGATTTCCTGCAATAGACAGTTAAATTCACCCAGTGGTGACGGTCGATGACGGTCTTATCCAAGACTTCGCATTAGGCGATTTTTTTGAGTAAAAAGTAGCCTATAGGGGGTTTTTAGAATAGACCATCATCGACCGTCACCCATGATCCTGATGGAGAACGAGAATGCGTGAACAAGAGATCGAACAGCAGCTGGTGAGGGCTGTGAAAAAGAAGGGAGGTCGGGCTGTGAAATTCATAAGCCCGGGCTTCGATGGGATGCCGGACCGATTGGTGCTGCTGCCCGATGGGCGGTGCGGCTTTGTGGAAGTGAAGGCCCCAGACAAAAAGATGAGGGCACTCCAACTGGTAAGACATGAAATGTTGAGGGCCCTGGGATTCAAGGCATACGTGCTGGATGCAAAAGAGCAGATAGAGGAGATCATCAATGACATATACACCGCATGACTACCAACAGTATGCGAGCGACTTTATTGAGCAACACCCCGTAGCAGCGATTTTGCTGCAGATGGGACTTGGCAAAACGGTCATCACCCTGACGGCCCTTTCCAACCTCCTCTTCGATTCGTTTCTGGTACGCAAAATACTGATCATCGCACCCCTTCGGGTTGCACGGGATACCTGGCCTACGGAAATCGGCAAGTGGGATCACCTTGGGGATTTGATTCCGTCAGTGGCCGTGGGAAGTACCGCCGAGCGCCTTACTGCTTTGGAGCGCAAGGCTGACCTGTACATCATCAACCGCGAGAACGTTCAGTGGCTGATTGAGGAGACTACCCTGCCCTTCGACTTCGACATGGTCGTCGTCGACGAACTCTCGTCGTTCAAGAACCACCGCTCCAAGCGCTTCAGGGCTCTGATGAAGCGCCGTCCCGTGGTAAAGCGCATCGTAGGGCTCACAGGAACCCCGGCCAGCAACGGCCTGATCGACCTCTGGGCCCAGTTCAAGCTGTTGGACAAGGGCGTACGGTTGGGACGGTTCATCGGCTCCTACCGAGATGCGTACTTCACTCCCGATAAGCGCAATGGGCAAATCGTGTTCAGCTACAAACCCGCCCCCGGTGCGGAGGAACGGATCTACCAGGCAATCGAGGACATCACGATATCGATGAAGGCACAGGATCATATCAGGATGCCCGAGTTGGTGAGCACCAAGTACCACGTCACACTCAGCGATGATGAGCGGATGGTCTATGAGAAACTTCGAAAGGATCTGGTACTCGATGCCTCGGGGGGACAGGTCACAGCCGCTAATGCGGCAAGCCTTTCGGGCAAGCTGCTGCAGTTGGCGAACGGCGCGGTGTACACCGATAACGGTTCGATTATCGCCCTCCATGATCGCAAGCTTGATGCATTGGAGGACCTCATCGAGGCAGCCAACGGTCAGAGTGTCTTGGTGGCGTATTGGTTCAAGCATGACCTTCAGCGGATCACCGAGAGACTGGAGAAGCTGGGCTTATCATTCTCGACCCTTGATTCAAGTGAGAGCATCCAGATGTGGAACGAGGGGAAACTCCCGGTCGGGTTGATCCACCCCGCATCTGCCGGGCATGGGCTGAACCTCCAAAGTGGTGGCAACTGCCTGATCTGGTTCGGCCTGACCTGGAGCCTTGAGCTGTACCAGCAGACGGTGGCGCGCCTGTGGCGTCAGGGGCAGCAGTCCCAGACCGTGGTGGTTCAGCACCTCATCACCAAGCATACCATCGATGAGCGCATCATAAAGGTGCTTTTGGGAAAAGCGCAAACCCAGGAGGCCCTGATCGAAGCGGTGAAGGCCGAACTTACAGGGGGCAGCCGATGACCAAGGCGAGCATGAAGCATTTGGCGGCTGCGATCGTGGAACGTGCCCTCTTCGACTGGCACAAGGCGGTATCGCAGTTGGAGGACAACCCCGATTATATATACGCATGGGCAGACAAGGATGAGATCGAGCGGTTTTTCGAAAGCGAGTGGTTCGAGCTCCTGTGCGAGATCAGCCCCGATTTGACCAAGATTCACCTACAGGAGGCAAGAGCATGAACGCAAAGGAATATCTATCGCAGGCATGGTATCTGGACAAGCGCATCAAAACCAAGGAACGCCAGCTCGATTGGCTCAGAAGCCATGCCGTCTACGTCTCCCCAAAGCTTGCCGAGGTGCCCAAGGCTCCGTCGATCCGTCGATCTCCTGTCGAGGAGGCAGTGGTACGCATCACCGAATTGGAGAGGGAGATCAATGACAGCATCGCGCAGTTGATGCGGCTCAAATCTGAGATCGCCGAAGCGATCCGGAGCGTCAACAGCATGGAGTGTGAGACGCTGCTGGAGATGCGGTACCTTGCCTTCCTTGCTTGGGACCAGGTGGCAGCCCAGCTGAACTACAGCCAGGATTACATCTACCATCTGCACCGCAAGGCGTTGGCTTTGGTGAGGGTTCCTGGATCCTGATGGATTCTCCTACGAGGCTCAATAGTCTCCTATGGAGGCTCGCACCCCACCACACTACACAATCCATGCAGTCATTCAATCAGATGGAGAGCGTATTCCTTCGCTTCAAAAAGCACTTATCAGCTGCAGAAAAGGGTAAACGGCGTGAACACCCGTGTGGTGTGTGCCAACATCGAGGTGGGTGATGTCGAGGATGATTGTTCGGAATTCCTCGAGGCGGGTGAGAGCTTTTTCGCCCGCAAACGGATGGGGTAACGTAGTAACGTAGTTTTTTCACATACACCCACGCTATAGGAGAAAAAAAACATGAGGAGTACCACACGCCACGCCACAGGTGGGAATTGGCAGGTGGGAGTATACTTCTTTTTTTCCCTATACGAGCATATTGATTTTACGTTACTTACGTTACCTATAGTTTTCTTCTTTCTAATTACTTTCATTGTAACTACATGAATAGCGTAACGTAGTGGTAACGCAGCACCAGTTTTACGTTACCTTTTTGGGGTTTTAGGCGGTTTTGGCCCCGGTGGCGGAGCCTCTCCGGTTTTGCCTGTGGTTCGGCACGCTATTCGGATCGTCACGCCACAAGGGCTCTTCTTGGCAGGTAACGCCCGAGGGTACCGCTGGGGAGGCCTTTTACGTTACCCACACGGCCTAAACCACACAAAACAGGGAGAAGACTCAACCGCAAGATTGATTCCATTGTGGGGACTAGGCGAGCAAGGTGCTGTGCCTTTATCACAGGGTGCATGAACTGCGCTGGAATGTTCACGATATGCATGAAACCCAATCGTTAAAATATCAGAAAATAACAGTTGTGCTCAGTTCGTCTTGTACGCTACTGTACACTCAGACAAGTCCAATCGAGAGCTCGGGAATTCCTCCCGGGCTTTCTTTTTGCCCCAAGGAGTACCCCTCATGCCCTACAAGCCCAAGCGACCGTGCAGCCACCCAGGCTGTCCACATCTCACCGACGGTCGGTACTGCGAGGAGCATGCGAAAGAGGCTGCGAGCACCTACGAACGCAACCAACGAGATCCCGGCACCCACAAGCGCTACGGATCCTCTTGGAGGAAGGCCCGGAAAACATTCCTTGAAGGGCATCCCTTCTGCGAGCTGTGCAGGAGAGAGGGACGCCTTACACGAACGACGGTTGCCCATCATATCACTGCCACTAGATATGGTGGTACGGATGACGAGGAGAACCTTATGGCACTATGTAACAGGTGCCACTCAGCCCTCCACGGGCGCCAGAGAGACCGATGGAACGTTAAAAGGTAACTATTAGTAGTGCCAACCCTAGGGGTATCTGAATCTCTACACCATATGTAGTGTACAACGGGCAGGGGCAATCACGCGGAAAAATTGGAATTCAAACGGGGGATTGACCCCCTCATCATACGAAGGCGGTGCAACATGGCAAAAGACGGTACCAACCGTGGCGGTGCCCGCGTCGGTGCAGGGCGCAAGCCCAAGGCTCTCTCAGAGAAAATCCACGAAGGCAAAGCTGCCAGCGTGGTGCAGTTGCCCGAGGCTCCCGAGCTCGAAGGCGCACATATGCCACCGGTCAAATATTACATGACGGTGACCCAGAAGAGTGGTATCGAGCTCGATGCTGAAGAGGTATTCCAGGAGACATGGGATTGGCTCAAGACCATGCGCTGTGAAAAATTAGTCAGCAGCCAGATCATCCACCAGTACGCGATGGCAGTGGCGCGCTGGATCCAGTGCGAGATGGCCGTCAGCGAGTATGGCTTTCTTGCAAAGCACCCAACCACCGGTGCTGCAATCGCTTCTCCGTATGTGGCGATGAGCCGTGAATACATGAAGCAAACCAACCAGATCTGGTATCAGATCTTCCAGATCGTGAAGGAGAACAATGCCACTTCATACCAAGGAGCGAACCCTCAGGATGACCTGATGGAACGGCTGCTCACTTCCAGGCGTAGCCGCTAGGAAATCAAACAATCAAAGGAATTCAAACATGAAGAACTACCTCACATCCGAGAGTGTCTGCTGCGGACATCCAGATAAGCTATGCGACTACATCGCCGACTCGATTCTTGATGCCTGCCTTTCCATCGACGAGTACTCGCGCGTTGCCTGCGAGGTCATGGCTACCAAGGGCAGGATCATTATTGCCGGAGAGATCACCAGCCGCACCAAGGTCAACATACGCCAAATTGTACGGACCGCCCTTGCCGAGCGTGGCTACAATCCCAAGGATTTCACGACCAGCGTGTTCTTGCACAACCAGAGTGGCGATATCGCAAGCGGGGTTGATATCGCCCTGGAGATCAGGGATGCCGAGGGTGACCGAGATGAATTGGGAGCTGGGGATCAGGGCACGGTGTATGGCTATGCAACCGACGAGACGCCCACATTCCTCCCGCTGCCGCTCGAATTAGCGCATCGCATCTGCATCGGTCTAGACAGCTGTCGCAAGCACGGAACCATACTGGGCATCCATAGCGATGGCAAAGCACAGGTATCGGTCGAGTACGAGGATGGTAAGCCTAAGCGCGTGGCTGCGATCATCGTCTCGGTCCAGCATGATCGTGACAAGAATGTGGAATGGCTCAAAGGCGAGATCCTCAGAAAGGTGATCTACCCTGCCTTCGGCGGATTCCCATTCGATTCCCATACGCGAATCCTTATCAACCCTTCGGGTCGTTTCGTCGAGGGTGGACCCGCTGCCGACACTGGCCTCACAGGCCGCAAGATCATGGTCGACACCTACGGAGGTCTGGCACTCCACGGAGGAGGCGCTTTCAGCGGCAAGGATGCGACGAAGGTGGATCGTAGTGGAGCCTACATGGCACGCATGATCGCCAAGAACATTGTGGCAGCAGAGTTGGCCAGTAGATGTGAAGTCGCCATCTCGTATGCCATCGGTAAGGCCGAACCGGTTGCACTAAATGTACACACCTTCGCTACCGGCGAAGTGGATGATGAGCAGCTTGCCGAGGCTGTTCGCACAATCTTCAGCCTCAAGCCGAAGGACATCATCGAGGAGTTGGGGCTGCGCAGTCCCATATACAACCTCACCTCCTGCTATGGCCATTTCGGCAATGCGCTGTTTGCATGGGAACAGGTGAGCGAGCGGTATAGAGAGGCGTTCAGGAACGAACTGGAAATCCACAACTGAAAGGAAACACACCGTGAGAATCCAGAAAATGAACCTGTCGGATCTGAATCCGGCAACATATAACCCACGCAAAGCGCTCAAGAGTGGGGATCCCGAGTATGAGAAGCTCAAACGATCGCTCGAGCAGTTCGGCTATGTGGAACTTATCGTGGTCAACACCGCCAACGACAATACCGTCATATCCGGTCACCAACGGTTGAATGTCCTCAAGGACATGGGAGTAGCCGAAGAGGACTGCATTTTAGTCGAACTAGATACCGACAAAGAGAAAGCCCTCAACATCGCCATGAACAAGATCAGCGGCGAGTGGGACAAGGACAAACTGGCCTTGCTCATCACTGAGTTGCAGGGCGAGGATTTCGACATCTCGCTCACTGGTTTCGACCCGGCCGAAATTGACGATCTGTTCAAGGATGCTCTTGCCGACGGGGTGCATGACGACGATTTTGATGTGAATGCCGAGCTTGAAAAGCCCGCGATCACCAAAACTGGGGACCTGTGGAAGCTGGGAAGACACCGCTTGGTATGCGGAGATAGCACCAAAGCCGAGACATTTGAGCTGCTCATGGCAGGATCCAAAGCGAACCTGGTGGTCACCGACCCACCGTATAACGTCAACTACGAGGGCACAGCGGGCAAGATCAAGAACGATAACCTGGGCAATGATGCATTTGCTCAGTTCCTGCTCGATGCCTTCACCAACACTGCCTCCCACATGGCCGACGATGCCTCCATCTACGTCTTCCATGCCGATACCGAGGGACTTAACTTCCGCAAGGCATTCAGCGAGGCAGGCTTCTACCTCTCGGGCACCTGCATCTGGAAGAAGCAGTCGTTGGTGCTCGGCCGCTCGCCGTATCAGTGGCAGCACGAACCGGTGCTCTTCGGATGGAAGAAGAAGGGCAAGCATCAATGGTACACCGGACGCAAGGAATCGACCATCTGGGAATTCGACAAACCCAAGAAGAACGGGGACCACCCTACCATGAAACCAGTGGCCCTCCTTGCCTACCCGATCATGAACTCCTCGATGAGTAACACGCTGGTGCTCGATCCATTCGGTGGCAGCGGCAGTACGCTAGTCGCCTGCGAGCAGACCGAACGGAGCTGTGCCACCATCGAGCTGGATGAGAAGTATTGCGACGTCATCGTCAAACGCTATATCGAACTCACCGGTTCCTCAGCTGATGTCACCGTGCAGCGCGACGGATTGGATTACTCCTACGAGGAAGTCGCCTCCCAGGAGGCAACTGATGGATGAGCTGACCCTGATCACTACGCTCGCGGTATGCCTGTTCGGTTCTGGAGGTATCGTATTGTGGCTGCTGAACCGACTGGCAAAGCGAAGTGATGATCGCCACCTCTATGCGAAGGACCTCAAGGAGATCAAGACCACCATCACCAGGATCCAGATGGGCTTGGTCATGGCACTGGAGAACGACAAGGTCATCTTCAAGTCGCTGAGGACCCACGAGATCAACGGGGAGAGCGAGGAGCAGGAGAAGAAGATGGACGATTACTTTCTGTCGCTGCTTGGGAGCAAAGGAGAGCATACATGATCCTCAGTGCAATATTACTTGCCTTCGCCGCCTTTTTAGGCTTGGTGATGGAACTGTACAAGAAGAACCTTCGTTGCGACAGGGCAAGCGAGAACGAAATCAAGCTGGTCGCCCTCGCCTGCTCGGCGCTCCTGGGATATGTGACTTTCCGCATCGTCGTGGGAACAGGCGTCGACGGAGGGCTGAACAACACACCCTACCTAGTGGTCTTGTACACCATAGCGATCTACCTGCTGCAGCTTCCTACGTGCATGGCGTTCTGGAAACCACTGGTCAAAAAATTCATGGAGAGTAAAGTCGATGAATGAAATCATGCAGATGCTCATCCTCATCATCCTGGGGTTGTTGGGGATCACCCGCTATCAAGCATACAAGACCAAGGGCCTGAAAAAGGATATCCAACAAGAGCGGGAAACGGTAAAGAAACGAGAACAGCAATTGGAGAAGATCGATGAAGTACACCAGAAGATCACTACCATCGAACAAGAACAGCCACCTGAACCGATCGAACCTCCTGCAAGCGGTGATACTGCTGGCCGTCTTGATCGTCTCAACCGGCTGCACAAGCGTGCCAACGGTAAAGGAGAATGATCCGTATCGTCAGGTCTTGGTCTCGATGGCTCCCGAAGCTCCACCGATCCCGGTTTTTCCTACCCTGAGTTGGTCATACGAGAACGGCCTCTACTGCATTGCAGAGGCGGATGCGGATGCGCTGCTGGACTACGGGGAGAACGAACTTCCGCTGTTTGCCCACCGCTATGGTCAGTACGTGCGCCAGATGCGCCTCATCCTGGATGCATTGGCAAGACCCTAGGACAAAGGACTTGCTATTCATGCAAAGCTGAGCGATCAATGCACACTGACAGGGAGGATACATATGGATGAGATGAACCGTAAGAGAGTCGAGGTCCTCAGAAAACAATACCCAAACGGGTGTACCGTCGAGCTCGTGAACATGGATGACAAGTACGCACCACCGGCGGGTACCAAAGGGACGGTGGTCCACGTGGATGACATCGGAACCGTTCACATTGCGTGGGAAACCGGCTCGACTTTGGGCGTAGTCCCGGGGGTCGATATGGTGAGACGCCTGGACGAAGAAATACCTACAAAATAGTGTATCTTATTTGCATATATACACTTGCTATATATCCCTCTTTGAGTGATTACTACAGTACGAAGAAAAACACACCAAAGAGAGGTAGAGAGCATGGACAAGGCAACACGGTTCGGAATCGAGATCGAGATGACAGGTATCACCCGCAAGGATGCAGCACTGGCTGCCCAGACGGTCCTCGGTGGCGAGCTCCTCTACGGTGGCTCCTACTACGACACCTACGAACTGAAGACCTTCGACGGAAGGAAGTGGAAGTTCACCTACGACGGTAGCATCCGATGCGAAACCAAGACGCGAGGGATCAAACAGAGCGCATCACGCCTATACAGCGTCGAGCTGGTCAGCCCGATCCTCACCTACGGGGCCGACATCGAAAGCCTGCAGGAGGTCGTCAGGGCGCTCAGAAAGGCCGGAGCCTTCACCAACAGCTCATGTGGCATCCACATCCACCTTGGTGGCCAGCCGCACACACCGCGCTCGATCAGAAACTTCGTGAACATCATCTACGCCCGAAACGACCTGTTCTACAAGGCCCTGGGCATCGAGGCCTCCCGGGCCCGCTACTGCAAGAGGATGGACGAGCACCTTGTGGCGACCATGAACCGCAAAAAGCCGACCACCTTCGCCAAGATCGAGAGCATCTGGTACGAAGGCTACCGGGGAAACCGGGATGCTCACTACCACGAAAGCCGCTACCATTTCTTGAACCTGCACTCTTTCTTCCACGGCCACAAAACCGTCGAGCTACGCGGTTTCAACAGCACCCTCCATGCCGGAGAGGTCAGAAGCTACATCGTCCTCGCCCTTGCGCTGAACACCCAGGCGCTCACGCAGAGCTCGGCAAGCACCAAGAAGCCCCAAGCCGAGAACGAGAAGTTTGCGATGCGCACATACCTCAACCGCATCGGCTTCATCGGCGACGAGTTCCGCTCCTGCCGCGAGCACCTGACCAAGCGCCTTAGCGGATCAGCGGCATGGAGACGGCGGGTTGCCGCCTGAAGGGGCGACGGATCTGCAAGCTGAGGGCGGGACAACCGCCCTTTCAGGTGGTAGAAGACCAAGTGAAGGAGTGTAACAACGATGAAGAAAGTCTATCTGGCCTATGGAAGCAATCTGAACCTCGAACAGATGGGATATCGCTGTCCCGATGCCGCGGTCATTGGATCAACGATACTGCATGATTATCAGCTGGTGTTTCGGGGAGGCCGACATACTGGCGTGGCAACCATCGAGATGAAACGCGGTGCAAGCGTACCGGTACTCCTGTGGGAGATTACCGAAAAATGTGAGAAGGCCTTGGACCGCTACGAGGGTCACCCCCATCTGTATCGCAAGAAGCGCCTGATGGTGAACCTGGACGGTGATGAAGTGGTGGCGATGGCCTACGTCATGAACGCAGGTCCCCCGCTGGCGATGCCGGATGCGTACTACTACGCGACCATCCTACACGGCTACCGTGATTGCGGTTTTGATGAAAGCATCCTCAAGCAAGCGGTGATGCACATGATGGAGGTACTTGATGACTGAGAAGATCAAACAGCAGATTCTTCAAGTACGTGAGAGCGGCCTGACGAACATGTTCGATATCCCTACGGTGAAGTGGATCGCCATGCGCATGGGTCTTGCTGACCTGGTACACTACCTGAGCGAAGATCACAGTACAGAATACACCCACTTCATCCTCACCGGCGAAGGCTGACAAAAGCCTCTTGAACGCCTTAGTGAAGACCCTCCGGGGTCTTCTTTTCGTATACACAGGAATGCCATGAAACAACTAAAGACCTACAAACCCACTGCA
>Ga0334888_1001435_pt1 | contig 30954 bp, 23 predicted proteins | sample GraSluR1_MG_FD_207227 | JGI IMG/M metagenome (GOLD analysis project Ga0334888, IMG submission 207227) | Sludge microbial communities from methane-producing bioreactor in Wageningen University, Netherlands - Granular Sludge_3_08-R1 | ecosystem: Engineered > Bioreactor > Anaerobic > Unclassified ...
GCAACTATGCCGTCTGGACGGGGTTTGCTCCGATTCCAAGCTGACCATTGCCAGCGTCGGCCCCGGCAACACCGCACTCGTTCATTTTAGCGCGCACATACCCGCAGACGCATCGGCTATGACGGAAGCCTATGTCGTGCGCGCCGTCAGCGAAGGCTCACAAGGCTCCGCCGGGTCCAACGCCCTCACCCTCGAAGTTTCCGTCGAGTAGGCGAGCCGCGCCTGCGCACTGACCAACACATCGAACCTTTGCGCCCGTCCGGCTTTTCTGCGAAAATGCGCATAGACGTTGTTGTCTATCTGGGTTTCGGCAAGGAGTGACTAATGGCTCGCGATTTCCTCGCAAACCAACTGCGCGATGCGCTGTTGCGCCTCGATCAATTGCCCGAACGCGTTGTCGAACCGCTTGCCTCGCCCGAGCCGGACATCCGCGAATCGGTACGCCGGCTGTCACGGGCGCGCGTCGCTTTGCTTCTCCGCCAAATACGTGCCGCCAACGCGCTTACCTATTCGCAGGTTCAGACCGACACCGGGCTATCGCAGCAACTCTTGTTCGATGTGGAGTTCAAGGATTGCCGCCTCACCCTCGACGAACTGCGCCTCCTGGCCGAATGCTATGGCGTCTCCGTTAACGACATTCTCGGCATCGACATTGATTGAACGTGCATTCCATTCTGCCGCCAACACTCGCATGACAGCTCTGCCCGCCCCATCCCTAGCGCTAGAAGTTCAACTCGCCGTCGCAAAAATCGGCAAATACGCCGCCAGCGAAAGCGGCGACACCGTCGAGATCATCGAACGGCCGCATGGCGGCATCAGCGTTGTTGTAGCCGACGGTCAACGCAGCGGCCGCAGCGCCAAGGTAATCAGCAATCTCGTCGTGCAAAAGGCCATAAGTCTCCTGGCCGAAGGCGTTCGCGATGGCGCTGTCGCTCGCGCCACGCATGACTACCTCCTCACCCATCGCGGGGGCAAGGTCAGCGCCGAACTCGAAATCATCAGCATCGATCTCATCTCCAACACGCTCGTCGTCAGCCGCAACGCACGCTGCCCCGTTCTCATCCGCCGCGGCCGTGAATTCGATTGGCTCGACAGCGCGGCCGAGGCAATCGGCATCTATCGCAACACCAAACCCTCCATGAGCGAACTCGGGCTTGAAGAAGGTCTGACCGTCCTCGCCTTCACCGACGGGGTATGGGGAGCCGGTTCGCCAGCCAGCGCCCGTATAGACCTCACAGCCGCCCTAGAGCATTACGATCCCGACCTAACTGCGCCTGCGGACCTGCTCGCCGATGCCGTCCTTGCCGAAGCTTTGCGCCTCGACCACGGCCGCGCTCGAGATGACGCAACCGTAATAGTCGTTAAACTTTGCCGTCAGCAAGCCCCTGAACAGACCCGGCGACTTATGATGCGCTTTCCCATCTGAACGCCGGAGCAGAGCCATCTCGCGCATGGACGAACGTATGGATGCCGCCAAACAGGATGACCGGCTCCCCCTCATTAAGGTCGTGGGCATAAGCGGCAGCGGCAAGTCTACGCTCGTAGCCGGGTTGCGCAGGCTTGGCTACAATGCCCGCCCAGTCAGCCAAGAACACAGCGATATTCCGGACCTTTGGCAGCAGTTTGACCGGCCGTTCGTCCTGATCTATCTCCACGCCGACTTAACCGCCCAGCAGGCGCGCCGGCCGGGCAGTTCAGCCATGAGCACCACCATCCGCCAAGAACAACGCCGCTTAGCCCATGCGCGCCGCGCAGCCGATCTGCGCATCGATACTTCTGGCCTTACGCCGGAGGAAGTCCTGAAGCTGTCTATAATCTTTCTGGATCACGTCGGTGTACTGCATGCAGACCATCCTCTCGGCCCCATCCCCCTCACGGGTTCGGCTACGCTGTCAGCTCCGGAAGACGGATAGATCGGTCGCTCTGGATGCACATCCACGCGTTTGTATCGCGCCGGCGCGGTTACGCGCGTCACCTAATCGGCCACGCGCGGGCATATCCCGTCTTGGGCCGGCATTCGCCCGCCCTAATCTCTTGAACGCAGGTCTGCCGTGAACCAATACTACGTCCTCACCATCATCGGCGCCCTCGTCTTCGCCGCCATTGGCCTAAGCTCGCCCATGATCTCGCTCTACCTAGAGAGTCTTGGCGCCAGCTACGCCTTCATTTCTATCGTACTCACCAGTTACACAGTCACCGCTCTCGTCTTCAACTACGCATGGGGGCGCATCTCCGACGTAGCGGGCAAGCGCAAGGCATTCCTAGTGCTTGGCTTGGGCGGCATGGCCCTCGCCAATCTCCTTCTCAGCATTATCCCCAATGTTGAATCGGCCTGGCTGGTTCGGTTTCTTGAGGGGGCTTCGATGGCCGCCTATGGCACGATCAGTCTTGCCCTTATGGGCGACCTGCTCGAACAGGAAGCCGCTGGTGTGCGCGGTCGCAAGGGCCGGCGCATGGGACTCTATCGCGGGTTAGCCTCACTCGCCTTTGCCGGGGCCGCGGTATTCAGCGGGCGGCTCGCCGACTCCTCCGGCCTCCGCTTGGTCTTCGCTGTCTGCGCCGCGGTCTATCTCGTCGCCTGCCTCGTGGCGCTCGTCGCCGTCAAAGAACCGCCGCCCCTGCGCACTGTCCAGCCCGCGTCACCCGTTCCAACTGTCAAGAAAGCGCGCACTGGTCTGGGCGAGCTTCCCATCCTTTTCCTACTCGGCGTCCTACTCTGGAACCTAGCCCATAACGCCTCGACATCGATGTGGCCGAACTATATGGCTTCTCTTGGCTATACGAAGTCGGCCCTCAGCACCCTCTGGGGATTCGCCGCTTTCATCGAGACGCCTTCCATGTTCCTCGTCGGCGCACTCTCCGACATCACCGGCCGCGCCGCAATGCTCGCCGCGGGCGCGGCCGGTATCGGCGTCGTTAACTTCGGCTACCTTACACTAGCTGCACACCTGCCCGCCTTGCTCGGTATCCAAGTCCTGCGCGGTTTCGGTTTCGGCAGCTATACCGCCAGCGCCATGGTTTTTGCGGCCGAATCCGGCGATGCACGCACCCGCGGCAAAGCAAGCGGCGTCTTCTACGCCGCCGGCAGCGCAGGCCAACTGATCGGAACCTTCATGGGCGGCAACCTCGTCCAGTTGCTTGGCTTTTCTGCGCTCTACCTAACCTGTGGACTACTCGGCCTCGTCGCCGCGATTTGTTTCATCGCCCTTGCTGCTCGCCAACGAACGAAAAGTGCCCCATCGTTCATCCCCGGCTAGTCACGGATCGCCCATTTCGCCGCATCCCTCGGATCGTGGCACAATGAGGATCGGATCTCAGGCTGCCGCGACCTATCATCGCAACTTCGCCCTGCTATCATCCAACACAGGCTCGCCCATGTCAGCTAAGTCAGCTTCTCACGAACGGCAACGGATTACGTCACCCGCCCAGATCTCTTCAAACGGGGCCATCCCCTCCTCTCTGGCAGATCAACTCGCTCCGATCTACGGGCGGCATGTCGACGTTCAGGCGGAGCGCTACGGTGAGGCATTAACCCGCTTTCGCGCCTTCGCCGGATCTGGCCCCGCCTGGCTGTTGCGCGCGCCCGGCCGCGTCAACCTCATCGGAGAACATACCGACTACAACCACGGCTTCGTCATGCCGATCGCGCTAGACCGCGACATCCTACTCGTCGTCCGACCGCGGAAAGACCGCACTGTCCGCCTAACCAACGCCGAGCCGGAGTTCGAGCAGTCCGCCTTCGCCGCATCGGAGAACGTCCCGCACGCACAGTCCGGTCACTGGAGCAACTACGTCCGCGGCGCGGCGCAGATGATCGCCCGCCTTGCCCCAGATTCCTTCACAGGCATGGACTGCCTAGCCGTGGGAGCAGCCCCTCTCGGCTTGGCGCGCGGGTCGGGGCTAAGTTCGTCTTCCGCGCTGACCGTCGCCGCAACGCTCGCCTTCGCGCATTTCGCCGGCCTTGCCTTGCCGCCGGAGCATTTCGTCCAGATATGTTCCGATGCCGAGTGGTACGTCGGCACCCGCGGCGGTATTATGGACCAGTTCATCTCACTCCTCGCCCGGCGCGACCATGCTCTCTTCCTCGATTGCCGCCCTGACGCGGACGGGCAATACGCCACCCGGCATGTGCCCTTGCCAGTCGCATACCAGATCCTCATAGCCGACAGCGGCGTTCATCACAGCAACGTGCGCGGCGAATACAACAAGCGTGTTGCCTCCTGCCGCATCGGCGTGACGGTTCTCCGTTCGCAACGGCCCGGCATTTCTCGCCTGCGCGATCTACACGACGTCCCTTGGGACGATCTTTCGTCCGCCTTGCCCGAAGAGATCACTGCGGCGGAAGCCGCGGCCGCCGGCCTGCTCGATGCGGACATTCCTGGACTATCGCCTGCGGACCTGCTCAAGGTGCGCGCCTGCTGCCGTCATGTCTGGCATGAAAACCATCGCGTCTTGCATGCTCTTGCCGCATTGCAGTCCGGCGATCTCGCCGCGGTCGGGGCGCTGCTTCAGGCCGCCCATGCCAGCGCCCGCGACGATTACGACATCAGCACGCCCGAACTGGAGACGTTGGTGGAAGCTGCTGGCTTGGCGCCAGGAGTCTTTGGCGCGCGCCTCACTGGCGCCGGCTGGGGAGGATGCGTCCTCGTCCTTGTTCGCCAAGAGGAGGCCGCACATGCGGCGAGAACGATTCAGGAGCGCTTTCGCCGCGCACATGGCCGCATACCGGCAATCTTCCCCTGTCGCACCGGCGCCGCCGCCGGCCTCGTTGCGACTGTCGACATCTAGTAAGCCATTACACCGGGAGAAGACATCGTGAAGCAGCCCGTAGACCTCGTCTTAATCGGCGCCGGACAGCGCGGCGCTCTTGCCTATGGCAGCTATGCCCTCGCCCACCCCGAGGACGCCCGCATCGTCGCCGTCGCCGAACCGGACCCGGAACGGCGCAAGCGTATCGCCGAGCAGCACGACATCGACGATGCCATGTGCTTCACCGATTGGCGCGAACTGACAAGCCGCGGCCAACTCGCCAGCGGAGCCATCATCGCAACCCAAGACCAAGACCATGTGCCGCCCGCTGTCGCGGCTATGCAGGCGGGTTACGACGTCCTGCTCGAAAAGCCGATGGCCCACACCCTCACTGGTTGCGTGCAGTTGGTGCAAACGGCCGAGCGCACGGGCAGGATCCTCCAAGTCTGTCATGTCCTGCGCTACTCGCCTTTTTGGCGAGCGCTGCACGAAGTCCTGGAATCCGGCAGGCTCGGCGAAATCATCACCGTCGAGCACCGCGAAAACGTGGCCTTTTGGCATATGGCGCACAGCTTCGTACGCGGCAACTGGCGCAACGCCGCGCTGTCCAGCCCCATGATCCTCGCAAAATGCTGCCACGACCTCGATATCCTGGTCTGGAACCTTTCGTCACCCGTTCGGCGCCTCAGTTCGTTCGGCTCGCTGCGCCACTATCGACGCGAACAGGCCGGCCCGGAAATCCCCGAACGCTGCACAGACGGCTGCCCCGTGGAGCAGACCTGCCCGTTCTCGGCCATCGGCATCTACATCGACTTTCGAATCCTACCGCCGGAAGCAGCCCAGCAAGCCGAGCGGGACATGGCTGCCGGCAACCCGCCGCACTGGCCGCTGTCTGTCCTCTCCGCCGATAACACACACGCCGCGCGTCTGGCGGCGCTGCAAACGGGCCCCTATGGCCGCTGCGTCTACCGTTGCGATAACGATGTCGTAGACCACCAGACGATCAGCATGGAACTGGAAGACGGCGCCTCGGTCGTTCTCGTCATGCACGGCCACTCCAACGAGGAGCATCGCTCCATGCGATATGACGGTACGCGCGCCACGCTGCGCGCTCGCTTCGGTCATCACTCAGAGATCACCGTTTACGATCACGGCATAAATCGCGTCGAGCACATTCCGCTTGATCCGGCGACCAGCGGACACGGCGGCGGCGATCACGGCATCATGGCTGACTTCATTCGAGCCGTGCGCGGCGAGATCGCACCACTCACCAGCGCACGCACTTCGCTCGAAAGCCATCTGCTCGCCTTCGCAGCCGAAGAAGCGCGCACGCAAGGGGTTATCGTGGACATGCCCTCGTTCCGCACACGCGCCGACCAACAAGCGCACGTACACCCCTGACAAGTCGAATAGGCGCGCCATTGATAGGACCAGAAGCACATGGCGACAGTCGCCTCCGCTCTTACGGATACGTTAAGCGCCGCGGGCATTAACACCGTCTTCGGTCTGCCCGGCGGCGAGACCGTAGAACTGCTCGATGCCCTGCGCCAGCGCGACATCCGCTTCGTATTGGCGCACCACGAAACCGCGGCCGTATTCATGGCGGACGCTTGGGCGCGCGTCTGTGGCCGCCCTGGCGCCTGCCTGACGACCCTCGGTCCTGGGGCAGCCAATGCCGTCGCCGGCGTCTCTCACGCCCACCTCGACCGCTCGCCTGTACTCATCATCACAGCACAGAAGCCGGACGCACTGCTCCCGGCGTATACACACCAGGTGGTGGACTTACACGCGCTCTATCAGCCCATCACCAAGGCGTCGATCAAAATCGACGTGAGCAACGTACTGTCGGCGGTCCCGTACGCCCTACGTTTGGCGCAGTCAGGGCGGCCTGGACCGGTACATTTGCAATTGAGCAACGAAGACGCCGCTGAGACAGTCGCAGATAATTCGGCGCCGGCGGTTAAGACCCTACAGCTAGTCGCATCGACTACGACAACAGCGGCGATTAATCGCGCCCGCTCGATCCTTGCCCGTGCTCGCCGCCCGCTCATTCTCGCCGGCCTCGGCTTGGAGCCGGAACGTCCCTACTCTACGCTGCGCGCTCTCGCCGAAACTGCGCAGGCGCCGGTCATCGTCACGCCCAAGGCTAAAGGCGCCCTGCCCGATGACCACGCTCTCTCGGCAGGCACGGTCGGCTTAACCCGTTCAGATCCCGTCTACGCCCTGATCGAAGAGGCGGACTGCCTGATCGCCGCCGGCTTCGATGTGGTCGAACTCGTCAAGCCGTGGCAGCATCCTGCGCCGCTGATCTGGGCGGCTCCCTGGGAGAACCGCGACCCGGCCATCCCCGCTGCCGCGGAGATAGTCGGCAGCCTGCACGCTGCACTGACCGAACTTACCCGGGGAACGTTCTCCACGGCTCCGGATTGGGGCGCGCCGCGCGTCGCCGCCTTCCACGCTGCCACGCGCCGGCATCCTCTACCCGCTCCTGCTCCCGGCAGGCTTCTCCCCCAGACGGTATTGGCCGCCCTGCGCCGGCATGCGCCTGCAGATGCCTTCCTTACCGTCGACGTGGGTTCGCACAAGATACACAGTTCGCTAGAGTGGCCAGCGCTCATGCCTAACCGTTTCTTGGTCTCGAACGGTCTGTCCTGCATGGGGTACGCCATATCTGCCGCCATCGGCGCCGCCCTGGCAGCGCCTGGAACGCCCGCCTTTTGCCTCACCGGCGACGCTGGCCTGGCGATGAATATGGGCGAACTAGCCACGCTGGCTCGCTGCGGAGTTTCTGTCACTGTCGTCGTCTTGAACGACGGCGCGATCGACCTCATCCGCTCGCACCAGCGGCAGGCCGGCAAGCCCGTCTTCGGCACAGAATTCTCGCCGATCCACTTAGCTCAAGCTGCCCGCGCATTCGGCCTGTCCGCCCATCGCGTGATGGACGAAACACAACTCGACGCGGCGCTCGCCCGGCAACTGCGCCGCGCCCAGCCCGGCCTGATCGAAGTCATGCTTGACCCGATAAGCTATCCCACGACGCCCCGTTGACCCGACCCGGCATCTTGTGCTTGACTTGTGCTTGAATTGTGCTTGACGACTAATCCTGTTCTTGACTGGAGGCATGCAATGCGACTAGAGGGCAAGGTAGCGCTTGTCACCGGCGGCGGCCGGGGCATAGGTCGCGCCATCGCCATCGCTCTGGCAGACGCCGGCGTACAGGTTGTCATCTCCGGCCGGCGCAAGGAGTTGCTCGAAGAAACCGTCGCCGCCGGCAACTCCGATCCGCCTATTCGATACTTCGTGGCGGATGTGATCGACCGTGTTCAAGTCAACAAGTTGATCGCTTGGACGCGCAGCCAGTGCGGACCGATTGACATTCTCGTCAACAACGCCGGCATCAACATCCCTGAACGCAGCCTGGCAACCCTCACGCCGGAAAACTGGGATCGCGTCATGCAGATCAATGCCGGCGGCGCTTTCTGTCTCGTACACGCGGCGCTTCCTGCGATGCGCGCCCGCCGTAACGGGTTGATCATCAACATTTCCTCACTAGCCGGGGTGCGCGCCAGCGTCGTTAGCGGCGCGGCTTATTCCGCGGCCAAGCACGCTATGTGTGCGCTCACACGCGTCATTTCCCTAGAGGAGAAAGATAACGGCATTCGCGCTACCAACATCTGCCCGGGCGAAGTCGACACGCCCATCCTCGACGACCGGCCGGAGCCGGTTAGCGAGGAGCACAGGGCGCAGATCTTGCAGCCGGAGGACGTCGCCGCCGCCGTCCTTTTTGTCGCCTCGCTTCACCCCAGAGCGCATGTGCCGGAGCTATACATCAAACCGACGACCCAGCCGTTCCCCTAGCTGAGAGGACAACGCCGTCCGGGAAATCGCCGCTCTTTCGGTTAGCTGTCCCGGCAAGAGATCTGCATCTCCTATCGCTTCTCTCTGTGCGCTAGGTCTGCTCGATCGGATGTCTCTCGCTCTCAAGAGCGGAAATTGACACGCCGCCCTGCACACCGCTATACTGCTGCTAATTCAATACGCTCATCGACAGTGCACCGGAGGAGTATCTGCGCGCTGCTGACAGAGAGCCTGGGTCATCGGCTGTAAGCCTGGGTAAGCTAAGGCGCAGAGAACGTAGCCGGGAAGGTCGGCGAGAGGAAGGGCTGGCGGTCGCCGCCTGGTACTCTCGTCCGGGCAGGCCCGTTACAGCCTAAAGAGAGAAGTAGGCGCAGCCTACTTAACCAAGGTGGTACCGCGGAGTCGCTTCGTCCTTGAGAAGCGACTTTTTCATTGCGCATATTCAGACAGAATAACGTTTCGGCTTGCATAGCTGCCGGTCTTTAGACATAGTGCGTAGGACAGGGGGAGATATGAGCGACAACAGCATGCCCAAAGCATACGACCATCGCATCGTGGAGGAGCCTCTCTACGACTGGTGGGAGCAACACGGCTATTTCACACCGGAAAAACAGGCCGAAATCGGGCAATCTGATCCGGACGCCGAGCCATTCGTCATTTCCATGCCCCCGCCCAATGTAACCGGTGCGCTGCATCTTGGTCACGCCATCACCAACAGCGTCGAGGACATGCTGATCCGCTATAACCGCATGCTCGGAAGACCCACCCTTTGGGTCCCCGGCACAGACCATGCGGGCATTGCCACACAGAACGTCGTCGAACGCAAGCTCGACGAACAGGGCCTCACGCGTCACCACCTCGGGCGTGAAAGGTTCGTCCGCGAAGTCTGGGACTGGAAAGACGAATACCACGGCCGCATCACCGCCCAGCAGAAGCGCATGGGCATCTCGTGCGATTGGCGGCGCGAGCGCTTTACGCTCGATGACGGCCTCAGCGACGCCGTGCTCGACACGTTCATCCGCCTCTACAAAGAGGGGCTGATCTACCGCGCCAACTACCTGGTCAACTGGTGCCCACGCTGCACCAGCGCCATCAGCGATCTGGAAGTCGAATACGAAGAGGTCCACGGCAACTTCTACACCTTCCGCTACCCTCTCAAGGAAGGCGGCTTCCTCGAAGTCAGCACCACCCGCCCCGAAACGATCCTGGGCGACACCGCTGTTGCCGTCCACCCCGACGACGAACGCTATCGCCACGCCGTTGGCAAGACGGCCATCGTCCCAATCCTAGGCCGAGAAATACCCGTCATCGCTGACGAATACGTCGACCCTGCCTTCGGCACAGGCGCGCTCAAGGTGACGCCCGGCCACGACCCCAACGACTACGAGATCGGCAAGCGGCATCACCTGCCCATGATCAACATCATGAACCAGGATGCCACGCTCAACGACGAAGCCGGGCCCTACGCCGGGCTCGATCGTAACGCCGCGCGCAAAAAACTCTGGCAAGACATGGAGGAAGCGGGGCTCACCGTGCGCGTCGAGGAGCGCGCCCATCAAGTCGGTCACTGCCAGCGCTGCAACACGGTGGTCGAACCTCTGCTCAGCGTCCAGTGGTGGGTGCGCACGCCGCCCCTCGCCGAACCCGCCATCGAAGCCGTTCGCAGCGGCGACATCCAGATCGTGCCTCAACGCTTCGAGAGAGTCTTCTTCCACTGGATGGAGAACATTCGCGATTGGTGCATCAGCCGTCAACTGTGGTGGGGCCATCGCATTCCCATCTGGTACGGTCCAGACGGCCACGCCTTCGCCGCACGCAGCGAGAGTCATGCCCAAGAGCAGGCCATCGCCCACTATGGTGAAGCTGTCCGGCTGGAACAAGACCCCGACGTGCTCGACACATGGTTCTCCAGCGGTCTGTGGCCGTTCAGCACTCTGGGCTGGCCGCAAGAAACAGAGGACCTGGCGCAGTACTACCCGACCACCGTCCTGGAAACGGGCTACGACATTATCTTCTTCTGGGTCGCCCGCATGATTATGCTGGGGCTCAAATGCACAGGCGAAGTCCCGTTCCGCTATGTTTACCTGCACGGGCTCGTGCGCGACGAGCAAGGCCGCAAGATGAGTAAAAGCCTCGGCAATGCGCTCGACCCGCTAGACATCATCGCCGAATACGGCAGCGACGCGCTGCGCTTCTCCCTGCTCACCGGCGGCACGCCAGGCAACGACATGAAGCTCAGCGTCACACGCATCGAGTCGAATCGAAACTTCGCCAACAAGATTTGGAACGCCGCCCGCTTTGTCATTATGAACCTTGAGGGCGATCGACTTGACGTCGCCACGCATGCCGATCCGTTCAATGCAAGCTATGCGCTGCCCGCGCCGGAAATGCGCTCTCTGGCCGATCAATGGATCTTGAGCCGGCTGCAACGCACCCAAGACGAAGTCACCCGCCTGGTCGACAATTGGCAGTTAGGTGAAGCGGGCCGCCAACTCTACGAATTCCTCTGGAGCGAATACTGCGACTGGTACATCGAAGCGGCCAAGACGCGCCTTTACGGCGGGTCCCCTGCTCAAGCCCATGCCACGCGCCAGACGCTCGCCTTCGTGCTCGAACACAGCATGCGCTTGCTTCACCCCTTCATGCCCTTCGTAACCGAAGCCATCTGGCAGAACCTGCCCGAACTGGCCGGCAACGGCCGCGCCCTCATCGTCTCGCGCTGGCCGCACCTGACCGGTCTCCTCAACGAACGAGCTGACGAGGACTTCACTCGCCTGCAAGAAGCGGTGCGCGCCATACGCAACGCGCGCAGCGAGTATGATGTCGAGCCGGCCAAGCGCATCTCAGCCCAGTTCAGCGCCGCCGAGCAACTCACCTTGGTCACCGAAAACCTAGCGCAGCTTGTCAACCTAGCCCGTCTCGATCCGGACCAGGTGACGGTCGCCGCTGACCTTCAGGCCCCTGACAAAGCCGTCACGCTCGCGACCGGCGGCATGACCATCTATCTGCCACTCGCAGGCATGGTCGATCTAGAAGCTGAACGCACCCGCCTAGAAAAAGAGATGGCTCAACTGGAAGAGCAGATCCGCCGCAGCAACGATTTGCTCGCTAACCCGGGCTTCATCAACAAAGCACCGGCGCAAGTCATCGAACGAGAACGCGCCAAGCAGGCCGAACTTGGCGAACGCAAAAGCCAACTGACGTTGCGTCTCAACGAGCTATAGCCTAGCGATGGCCTGGTTTCCTCGCAGGAGATGTACCGGCCCGAAAATTCGTGATGTTTTTGACAAGCCCAGGGGCGTATGCTATAGTCCCTATCCGGCTGTCGCCTTGCGGACAGAGGCGGCGATAACTTAGAGCGGTTCCAATCAACGTCCCATCAGGGTCGCTGTGTTGCGTTTTCCATTTACCGGAAGCGTCGGCGCAATCGTTTCTGCGGCCCGAGCGTGATCGGCAGGAGGCCAGTCTCAGATGGCGGAGAAGATATCCGACTTGTCCGGTGCGGAACGCGAAAAGCGTATCGCCGAGCTGAAGCAGAGAATGCAGAATGCGGCCAAGCGCGCTCAGGCTCAGCACAAGGAAGGAGACCAACCTGCCGCTGCGCCGCGTCCCAAACCGGCCGCTGAAGAAGCAGCGCCCGCTGTGGAGACGCCGGCTGCGGAACCGGTTTCAGAGGCGACGGTAGTAGCAGAAGAAACAGCGCCCGCCCCTAAGCCGAAGCCGGCACGCACCGAGGGAAAAGCAGCTCCTGCCGGCAACGGCGCTGCGCCAAAACCCTCCCCCGAACGCAAGAGACCCGCGCCCGCCGCAGTTCCAAAAGTGGACGCAGAATCGCAAGGGCCATCCCAGCAGGAGATGAACCGGCGCGAATTCCTCACCTATGCCTGGGGAGGCGCTCTCGGCTTGCTCGGACTCCAAGCAGCGGTGGGAAGTTTCCTCTACATGTATCCTCGTTTCCGCGCCGGTGAGTTTGGAGGCAAATTCTTCCTTGGCCCCGAATCCGCCATGCCGGATCCCTCGGCTGCACCCTTGCCCGATACCAATGGCAAGTTCTGGCTTGTCACCACCCAAGAAGGCGAACCCCGGGCGCTCTACATGGTCTGTACGCACCTCGGCTGCCTCTACAAATGGGAGGCGTCTAACGGCCGCTTTGAATGCCCTTGTCATGGCTCCAAGTTTACGCGCGACGGCGACTACATTGAAGGCCCGGCCCCTCGCTCTCTCGACCATTTCGAAATCAGCGTCGAAGAGGGACAGGTCGTCGTTGATACAGGCAGAAAGAACCTCGGCGCCCCTGCCGGCGAATCGCCGGCGCGGGTTGAGCCGGTTTAGTCGGCGCTGGCCGCCGTTCCAGTCTGGCCCACGGGTCGAGTCTACCATCGCACCTTCTGTTTGAAACGGAGTCCAAATGGCTGTCCAACCTGAGGTTCAGAAGAAAGGCTTTCTGAAGACGGCGCTCGACGTGGCCGATGATACTTTCACACGCATCACCGCGGGCATCAGCGCCGGCGAGATGCGGCGCATGTTGCGCGGCGAGCCCCCAGGACGTCCCAACCCCCGGCTAAAGCCTCACTCGGAGGCATTTCTACTCCACATCAAACCGACCTACTACCACGAGAGCGTCACGCGCTTCACCCACACCTTCCGTCTGGGCCTCCTCTCCACCTACCTCTTCGTGGTCGAGACTATCACCGGCATCTTCTTGATGATCTGGTATGCCCCGTCCCCTGACCGCGCCTATTCGGACATGATCCGGCTGCTTAGCAACGTCCCCTTCGGACAGTTCATGCGCGACGTGCACCGGCTTGGCGCAGAATTGATGGTGGCGGTCGTCACCCTACACATGGTGCGCACCTACCTGACCGGCAGCTACAAAGCGCCGCGCCAGTTCACCTGGTTCACCGGCGTCATCCTGCTCGTCATCACGCTCTTCCTGAGCTTCTCCGGCTATCTCTTGCCCTGGGACCAACTGGCCTTCTGGGCTGTCACCATCGGCACCTCGATGGCCGAGGCCGTCCCGCCCGCTATCGTGGGCGAGACCGTGAATCTCCTGGCGCGCGGCGCGCCCGACATCGGCGCCAACGGCCTGTTGCGCTTCTATCTGCTGCATGTTTTCTTCCTGCCGATCCTGCTGATCCTCTTCTTCTTCGTGCACTATTACAAGGTCGTGCACTTCGGCATTAGCCTGCCCGCTTCAGAAGAAGAGGTCGGCCAAGACACGGCCAACAAAGTGCCGGCAGACCGACGTGTCTATTTCCTGCCAGATGTCTTCATCGACGAAGCCGTATTCCTGTTGGGCTTCACCACCGTGATGGTCATCGTCGTCGCCTTCTTCTTCCAGGCGCCGCTTGAGTCCATAGCCAATCCGCAGTCAACGCCGTTGCATACCGTGGCCCCCTGGTATTTCTACTGGCTGCAGGGCATGCTTAAGATCGCAGACAAAACCATCGCCGGCGTCATCTTGCCCGGCGTCCTGCTTGTCCTGTTGATCGCCATTCCCTATCTTGACCCGAATCCAAGCCGCCGCGCCAAAGACCGCCGCATCGCCATCATCAGCGGCGTCGTCGCAGGCGTCGTCATGATCATCCTCAGTTGGATGGGCACCCCTCAATACGCTGTTCAGGGCGCTCCCTCCGTCGAAATTGTGCAGGAACTGATGCCGGAAGAAGGCGCCGGCCTTGTCCGTGAGATCGGCTACGCACATCTGCCCTTGGGTGTCTATGATACTCGGCAGGTACTGCACAGCGACGACCACGAGTTCGCCGAAGTGCTGGAAGAATTCCAAACATCGATCCGGCGCTTTGAAGAGGCGGATCCGGACTTCAACAATGCCTACGGCATTCTCAATATCAGCCAGAACCAGCCTTCGCTCAAGAGACTGCGTTGGGAGATACACTGGCTGAGCGCCGACGGCGCCGAGGAAACCTTCCTCCGCGACTTCTACCTCCACGAGAACTCCCTCTACTGGGAGCAATACGGCCTCAGAGACTTCAGCTTCCTCCGGCCGGCCGCACAAGGAGGAGAATAATCCGAATGCGCAAGCCCTGGTACGCCTATCTGTACGTCAAGTCGCCTATCATAAAAATCATTCTGGGCATCCTGTCCGCCATGGTCGCAGTCGCCGTCCTGCTCTTCGTCGGCCTGGTCGATGGGCCGCGCATGCAAGCGCAGACGGCTAACTGGGATGGCCGCGCTATTGAGAAAGGCGCTGAGACCTATGCCAATAATTGCGCTTCGTGTCACGGCCTGGATGGTAAAGGGATTCCCGGCCCAGCCCTCAACAGCCGCTACTTCTTCACCCAGCGTCTGAACGACATCGGCTTCACAGGATCCCTATACGACTATGTTGAGCTGACTGTAGCCGCCGGACGGCCAAGCAAAGCCAATAGCCAGTGGGGCGTTATGATGGCGACATGGGGCGCCGAATATGGAGGCCCCCTGCGCGCCGACGAGGTCGCCAACGTTGCCGCCTATGTCATGAACTGGGAAGCTGACGCGCTCCAGCAGACAGCCGAAACTGATCCGTGGATTCCCTTCCAGGATACGCCGTCCAGGGGGTCGCCATATGAGGGGGCGGAACAAGCCGCTGCCGCACCAGCAGAGCCGCGCGCACCGTCAGAACTGTTCGTGAGCATGGCCTGCTCCGGCTGCCACATCCTCGATCAGCCACAAACAGACACAAATCGCGGCCTGGTCGGCCCGAATTTCGGCAACCTGCTCGAAAACGCCGCTCAGCGCGTAGAGGGCCAGAGTGCGGCAGAATACATCCACAACAGCATCGTCAACACTAATGCCTATATCGTGGACGGCTACATGCCCAACATTATGCCCCAGGACTTCGCCCAGCGCATGAGCGAAGAGGAGATCAACGCGCTGGTCGAGTGGCTCCTCGACCCCGACCGTCAGCCGTAATCGTGCCAATCCGCGCCGCGCGCACAATCACATGCGCGCGGCGCCCAAATGCCGCACCGGCGACGCCAGGCTCACCATGCAGCGAACCTATCAGTTGACTGCGGACCCACTGTACTACGTCATGGGGGCGTTCTTCGCCGTGCTCACCACTGCATTCCCCGCGATCATGGGCCAGCCGCGCTTTCTGATCCTCTCTCAGTCAGTCGTCCTCGCCGTCTTCATCGCCATTCCGCTGCGTCGCGGCTCGATGCGCCATGCTGCAATCATGTTGACCCTTTGGCTCGGAGTCCAAATCAGCCTAATGGCTGCGCTGGCCTGGCTGCTGCCTGCCCGCGTTGAGCACGCCATCCCCGGCGGCTTCGAATTCCGCGCAGCGCTCCTAGAATGGCTCTTCGCCGCCGGCCCTCTTCCCCGGCAAATCGCACCCCACTTGCCCGTGCATCTGTGGGAACTTGCGGCTGTGTCGTTCGGCAGTCTAGTGTCTGGCGGCCTCATCGGCGTCTGGTTCATCATAAGGACCGCCAACCTAGCAGGTTTCGTCGTCGGTAGCCTGCTGCCAACGCTCGGCGGTCCGTTAGGCCTGCTCATTTCGTTGCCTATCTGGAGCCTGACGCGCACCGCAGGCTATGCCGGATTGACCTTGCTCTGCGCAGAGCCGCTTCTGCGCGGCCAGTGGAACGTCCATCGCTTCTGGTCGTTGCGGCGCAATACGCTGCTCCTATCGGTTGCGCTGATCATACTCGCGCTGCTGTTGGAGCGGTTCGTCCCGACCTTGTGGCAGCAATTAGCCGCGACGCTCGAACCGGTGTCATAGCTCGCCATGCTCATCAAACGCGTCGTCATCCAGGGCTTCAAAACCTTCGCCAAGAAGACCGAGTTCATCTTTGACCCGGGCATTACGGCCATCGTCGGACCTAACGGCAGCGGCAAGAGCAACGTGTCGGACGCGATTCGCTGGTGCCTAGGCGAACAAAGCTTCAGCCTGCTCCGCTCAAAAAAAACCAGCGACATCATCTTCTCCGGCAGCGACCATAAATCCCGGCTCGGCATGGCTCAGGTGACGGTCACCCTCGACAACAGCAACGGCGAGATGCCCATCGACTTCGGTGAAGTCGAGATCACACGGCGCGCTTATCGCGACGGCGAAAATGAATACCTGCTCAACGGGCAGCGAGTGCGCCTCCAGGATGTCACCGAACTGCTCTCCCCATCCGGCCTGGGCAAACGCACCTATGCCCTGATCGGCCAGGGGCTGATAGACCGCATGCTCAGCATGTCGCCCGAAGAATTGCGCACGCTTTTCGAGGAAGCTGCCGGCATCACCGCCTATCAGATGAAGCGCGCCGCCGCGTGCCGCCGCCTAGACGCGTCTGAGCAAAACCTTACGCGCGTCCAGGACATCATCGCCGAGATCAGCCCCAGGCTCGGCTACCTGCGCCGCCAAGCGGAGCGAGCCCGAGAACGCGACCAGATCGCCGGCGACCTGCGCGATCTGCTCCACGACTGGTACGGCTATCATTGGCACACGACCTTGCGCCAATACAAAATAGACGCAGCCCAGGCTGAGTCCTTAGGCCGCCGAGTCGAAACGCATCGCCAAGAACTAGCCGCCATCTCCACATTCATCGAACGCGGCCGCGGACGTCAGACCAGTTTCCGCGCCCAGCTTGGCGAGTTGCACCATCTCAGCAGCGGCCTCCACAGCCAAGCCGAGCGCATCGGCCGCGAGCTTGCCGTCTCGCAAGAACGCCTCCGCCAAGTGACAGCCCGCTCGGAAGAGGCGAACCAGGAGCTAGCGGCTCTCCGCCTGCAACATGATGCCCTGGTTGAGCGCATAGCCCGCGACAAAGCGGAGATCGCAGAGTATAGCGCCGTAGTCCAGGAGCGCCAGGTTGCGGTGGCAGGCCTCCAGGCCGATGTCACAAAACGCCAGCAAGCCCGCGACAGCCTGCAGCAGGCTGTCGCGGCCGCCCGCCGCGACTTGGCTGAAGCCCAGTCTCGCCGCGATCAGCTCAACAGCCGTCGCCAGCAGCTACAAGAACGCGCCGCCCAACTCGCCGAAGAGGCTGCCGCTCAACGGTCAGCCCGGCGCAACGCCGCTGGTCAAGTCTCCGAGCTTGCCGCTGAACTCGAAACAACAGAAACGCAACTGAGCGCCATCGCCGAGCAGGTAGCCGAAGCGACGCACGCTCTGCGCGCGGCCGAGAACGATCTCGCCCAACAGCGCCTCGCTCTGGAAGAAGCGCAGACCCGCCGTCGTCAAGCCGAGCGTGAGGCCGACCTCCTTCAAACTCGGTACGATGTGCTCAGCCGTTTGCGCAATGAGGGCGCAGGCTATGCCAGTGGAGTGCGCGAAGTCCTCCAGGTTGCTCAAGAACAAACACGCCAAGGCGCCGTCCTGCCAGCTTCGCTTTCCGGCATTGTGGGCACGGTGGCTTCGGTCCTGCAAGTGCCGGCGCACCTCGACAAGGCCATCGAGACTGCGCTCGGCGGCGCATTCCAGAATATCGTCACCCGTTCTTGGGATGACGCCCAGCGGGCTATTGAGTATCTCAAGAGCGGGCGCCGCGGCCGCGCCACCTTCCTACCCCTCGACCGGCTAGACGTACTGCCGCCTATCGCGCCGCCCTCCATGCCCGGCGTCCTCGGCAACGCCGCCGACCTCGTAGGCTACGATGCAGCAGTAGCGCCAGCGGTCCAACAGATGCTCAATCGTGTCTGGGTTGTCGACAACTTGACCACAGCCCGCCGCGCCCTGGATGCCATGCGTCGCGGGCCGCGCCCCACTGTCGTGACCGTGGACGGCGATATAGTACGGCCTGGAGGCGCCGTCAGTGGCGGCAGCGATACCCAACGACGCGACGACTCAATCCTCGCCAGAGAGCGCGAGTTGCGCGAACTCCCCCCTCGTCTCCGCCAAGCAGACGCTCTGCGGCAAGAACATACCGCCGAATGTGCGGACATTTCCGCACGGATTGACCAGCTTCAGTCGGGTATTGCCCCTATGCAGGCGACACTGGCCGAGCTATCGCGCCAAGAACGCGCCGTCCAAGACCTTAGCGCAGAATTGCGCCGGCGTCTCGATCGCGTTGGTCAGACTGAACGCTGGCACGCCGAACGATTGCAAACGCTGGAGGCGGAAAAGGTGGCGGGTGAACGCCAGGCCGCTGCCATCGTAGCCGAACTTGTCCAGGCGGAGGAACAGCACGGAGCAAGCGCAGCCGCTTTGCGCCTGGCGGAACAGAGCGTCGAAGCCGCCGGCGCCGGCCAACTATTCCAACAGCTAGCCGATCTGCGCGCCGCCGCCGCCGAAGCCCAGGGTAAGCTCCAAAGTCACACGGCGGTGATCCAAAACCAGGAGCGCAGCCTGACCTTGCTTGCCGAGCAGATCGCAACCAAAGAGCGCCAGATCGTCGCGTTGCAAGCGGATGCCGCAGACCTGTCGCGGAAAATCGCGGAGATGGGTCGGCAGGAAGACGCTCTTAGCCGAGAGCTCGCGCAATTCCAAGACAAGATTGACCCGTTGGAAACGACGCTGGCTCAGGCGGAGGCCGAGCAGGCAACCCACGAAGCGCGCGAGCGCAGCATGCAAGATGTTCTGCGTGCGGACGAAACTGCCTGGAATGCCGCCCAGCTAAAACAACAGCGCACCGATGACGCCCTGCGCCATTTGCGCCATGATATCGAACAGGATCTGGGTTTCGTCTTCCTAGAAGAGAGCGCCGGCCTTGCCTACCAGCCCCCCTTGCCGTGGGAGACGATTGTCGAACAGCTTGAGCCACTGGCGACGCTGCCCGCCGGCCTAGAAGATGAAGTACGCGAGATGCGCGCTCGGCTCAGCCGTGTGCGTAACGTCAACCCCGACGCACCGCGCGAGTATGAAGAGGCCGCAGCCCGCTGCAGCTACCTCGAAACGCAATCCGCCGACCTGTCCGCAGCCATCGCCGATCTGCGCAAGGTCATCGCTGAGCTGGACGCATACATGCGGGCAGAGCTGACCGTCACCTTCGATGCTGTGGCTGAACAATTCGTCTATTTCTTCAACACGCTCTTCAACGGCGGCGCCGCCAAGCTTGTCCTTCTGGACCCCGACAATATCACAACTTCCGGCATCGAGATCGTCGCCCGCCCGCCAGGTAAACGCCCCCAGAGCCTGGCGCTTCTTTCGGGCGGCGAACGGTCGTTGGCCGCCTGCGCTCTGCTCTTTGCCATTCTACGCGTCAGCCCCACCCCCTTCTGTGTGTTGGACGAGGTGGATGCAGCGCTCGATGAGGCCAACGTAGACCGCTTCCGCGCCACGCTCGATGAACTGAGCCGCGACACCCAGTTCATCATCATCACCCACAACCGGCGCACCCTCGAAAACACCAACGCCATCTACGGCGTCACCCTGGCAAGCGACGGCGCCAGCCGCGTGATCAGTCTGCGTCTAGAGGGAGAACGAATTGTACGCGGGGACAGCAGCGATGAGCCGCCAACAGAGGACGATGACGGGTTAGCCATCATCGAGGATACCGTCAATATGTAGAGCGGGCATCTACTCCGGCTGCGGCTTGCAGCTTCGCCAGCAGTCCTGTTTGTCCCTCCAGGTCTGCCTCGGGGCAAGCCTGCTCTCCAGTAGACGGCGCGCCGTCTTCCGGCGTACACAAAGCCAAATTCGCCAGCGCCTGCGCCGCCGCCAGAGTAGACGCCTCCTGTTTGCTTCTTCCCTTCCCCAAGCCGCAACGCACACCGAGTATCGTTACCTCAGTCGTAAACTCCTTGGCATGGTCAGGCCCGCTTGTGTCGATCACCCGATATCGCGGGGCCGCGCCAAACGCGCTCTGCGACCACTCCTGAAGACGGCTCTTGACGTCCTTGTGCAACGCGCTGTGTTGCACAAGTTCCAATTGCTGCACGATCATTGGCAGCAGCGCCGACCGCACAGCATCCAGACCCTGATCAAGATACAGTGCGCCGATTACGGCCTCGAACGTAGCGCAAAGCGTGGCCGGTCGCCGTCGTCCCCCGCTTTCGTCCTCGCCGCGTCCCAAGAGCAGATACTCCCCCAGCCGTAATTGGCGGGCTAGCCGCGCCAACGCCTCTCGCCGCACCAGAGCAGCCCGCAGAGCGGTGAGTGGGCCTTCCTTCATCTCCGGGAAGCGCTCATATAGATATTCGCTTACCACAAATCCCAATACCGAGTCGCCTAAAAACTCCAGCCGCTCATTGTCAACGACTACGCCGTCGGTCTCAGGCGCCTCGTTTCCATAGCTGCTGTGCACGAACGCAGTGCGCAACAACTCCTTATCGCGAAAGCGGAGCCTGCTGTCCGCTTCAAATTGCGAAATCGGAAGAGCGCTCATGTCTGCCCTCCCCTCTACCCATCTACCAACGGAGGGTTTTTAAGACCGTGCCCAGTGAGCGCGGCGACAATGACCTCGCCGGGCCGGAACAACTTCCGCGCCTTCTCTAGCGCAGCGGCGACTGTCGCGCTCGTCGGCTCAACGAACAATCCTTGCGCGGCCATGCGCTTGTGGCAGTCGTCCACTTCGCTTTCTGTCACGGCCGCTGCAGAGCCGCGCGACCGATAGAGCGCGTCGAGCAATGCCCGCGCCCGCACCGGCGCGCTAATGGCGATGCCGTCGGCCCGAATGTGCGCCATGCGCGGGGTTGCGGCGATCTGATCCTGTCCGTTGTGAAACGCATCGTACACCGGCGTGTACGGTTCAGCCTGCACGGCCAACAACTTAGGAAGGCGGTTCGTCAACCCGGAATCAAACAAGTGTTGGAAGCCGCGCCATGTGCCCAGCAGCGAACCGCCATGACCGACCGGCGCCACAAACCAATCCGGCACGCGCTGGCCTAGTTGCTCCCAGATCTCCCAAGCCGTTGTCATCTGTCCCAATAGGAACGCCGGGTGCCAGGCATGCGAGGCGTATTTAATCGACTTCACCATACGGCTGGCAGCCGCGGCGGCTTTGGTCGCGGCGTCGCGCGGGCCAGGCACCTCCACTAACTCAGCGCCATACGTGGCAATCTGCGCTTTCTTCGGCGCAGGCGCGCTTTCCGGCACGTAGATGCACGCCTGAAGACCGGCGCGCGCCGCATAACAGGCCAAGCTGGCGCCGGCGTTTCCGCTTGAATCGTCAACAACCGTCAGCGCACCCAAGCCCGCCAGCCAGTTCACCATTACGCTGACGCCTCTATCCTTATAACTGCCTGTCGGCATTAGCGCGTCGAACTTCCAACACACGTCCAGACCCGACCACGTATCGGCCAGCAGAGGCGTCCATCCCTCTCCCAGCGTAATCCGCTCCCGATCCGGCGCAACCACTGGCAGCATCGCCGCATAGCGCCATAGGCCGATCTGTGAAGCGTCGATGAGATCAGGATCAAACCGCGGCAGTTCGGCATACTCCAGCGGCTCGGACGAGACCGGGCAGCGCAGCGGGCTGATCTCCGCAGGCGCACGAAACTTGCTTATCGAACAATACGTGATCAATGGCGGGCCTTTCCATTTAGTACGATGTACATAGCTCAGTTTCCCGCAAAGCGCACCGCTTGTCAAAGCTGGTTGCCGGACCGCTCAGACGGAGCTCGCCGTCGCAGCCGGCCCCTTTCTCATCGGCTGACGCCGGCCATAGGTGAGCGTGCGCCAAAGCCATTCCACCGGACCAAAGCGGTAGCGCCTCAGCCACCAGTGGCTCACCGCGTAGTTGACCAAATAGATGGCAATCGTGATCAGGACTCCCCCCGCGATCCCCACCTGTCCGAACAGCCCCAATCCATACCCGTAGAAGATCAGCGTCGCGATAAGCGATTGCAGCAGATAATTCGTGAGCGCCATGCGGCCTAGCGGGGCCAGCCGGCGCAGCAGCGCCCGCCATTTCTGCCGCTGCCAGACCAAGGCAAGCCCGCTCATATATCCCAGTGCGAGCAGCGGCGCACCTATGGCCTGGGTGAAAACGGCAATGACCAACGTCCACGACGGCTCCGTTCGCACCAATGATTCAATCATCGTCGCATAGACCGCGTTGAGCGGCAGCCCTATCGCAAGTCCCCAAATACATAGCCGGACCAGTAGCGCACGATGTCCTTCAATATCGGCCAGAATGCCGCATTTGCCGATGCAAGCCCCGACAAGAAACATGGCAAAGATATTGGGCAAAATGAAGATCGTCGTGAGCCACATCTCGACCAGTTCCTTGGCCCGCTGCACTGTGATCTCGATAAAATTGCCCGTCGCATAGATAGTCGAAACGCGTTCCACCTCCACGGTCGCCGTGGCGTACGACTCGGCAAACATGGCGTCGATCTGTGCAGCAGTCGCCGGGTCATGCCGCGCGAACTCCAGCAGAAAATTAGCGCCGACCAAAAAGAGCGTAGGCAAAAGCAGCATCACTACAGCCCATATCAAGAGATTGCGCGGGCGCATATGACGGAAAAACAGGAGCAGCACGCCCAATGCGGCATAAATGGCGAGGATGTCTCCCACCCAGAACAGCGTTCCGTGCGCAACGCCGATCGCCAGCAGGACCAAGCTGCGCCGCAGATAGACCGGAACGAAGCGCCGTCCCTTTTCCTCAGCGCGCATCATCTGCAACATGAAGCCCAAACCAAAGAGCAACGAAAACAAAGAGTAGAACTTGCCCTCGGCCAGCCAGCGAATCGCCCAAGCGGCGACGCGATCCAGCGTGCTGTTGTAATGTAGGGGGAGCGTCGCCGCTGCCAGCATCACATGGCCGAATGCGATCATATTGACCAGCAGGATGCCGAAAAGAGCGAAGCCGCGCAGTACATCTAGAAAATCAATGCGTTCACTTTCACGAGTAGGCGAAAGCACAGCCTTCGGAACGGTCAGGTCCGCCACAGTAAGCTCCTATAGTCATCTCGTATTGCGAAATGCCCGGACGCCCCCTCCTAGTGTATCCTGATGCCGCGCGCTGTCAACTCGGTCGCCTTCGGTTCTTCATCTCCGTCCCTCGCATCAAGACATGGCTTTCGCCTGCACGCCCTCCTTGCCAATTGACAGCGCGCCTCGTCGGTGCTATTCTGACCGCAGGTTTTGAGCCGGATGCGCAGTCGCCGCCGGCCCGCATGTAATGGATGAAAATGACCGGTACAGAAGCGGTAGTCGAGGCTGAAGCTCAGCCCGACCCAGACAGTACAGCGCCCTTATGCAGCCCCTTCGTACAGCACGCGCTTTGCGCGCTTGTTCTTGAGGGGACTGCCTGCGGGCGTCAACTGACTCAGAAACAGAGCGGCGGATGTCGCTCTCATACTGCCCGAAGCAGGAAGGCGCTGGGGTCGCGCAGCCGGCCCGTCTCGTCGAGCAGTGCTGAACCTGGGAAATGCCGATTCCGGCAGGGCCTGGACCGCGAATTCTAACCATTTGTCGCTCCAGGACCCTCCCTGGAGTCTTGTCTTTCTGACCGCATTCCCCATGCACTAGCCTCCCGAACGCCGGCGTCATAGCCAGGACGTTGCATCATCAACCCGTCCCTTCCCCAGTGAAGTTCCGCCCGTACTGAGTCTTCACGCGTCTGACGTTCGCGCCGCGCGTGGTCGCCAGATCTAGTTGCGTACTAACGCTGGAGGGGACTTGTCATGGTCGATCCCGTCAAGATGCAAGATGCCGTCGAACAGGTGGACGCGCTACTGGCCGCCGGCAACAAAGATGCCGCAGCCGAGTTTCTACGCGCCATACACTCCGCCGATGCAGCAGAAATCCTCGCTCACCTCGAACCGGAATCGCAGGCTCTGCTCGCCCCGCTCTTCGAGCCGAACGAGTTGGCCGATTTCTTCGAACAGATGGACGAGGCCGATGCCGTCGACGTCGCTAGCCACCTTGACCTTGACGCCGTGGCCGACGTGCTCGACGAGATGGAGCCGGACATGGCCGCCGACTTGCTGGCCGAGCTTGAGCCGGACGAAGCATCTCGCGTGCTGGAGCAAATGGATGAGGCCGACGTCGTAGCCCCTCTGATGGCCTATCCGGAAGATTCGGCCGGCGGCATCATGAACCTCCCGCCGCCGTCCCTGCGCCGGCAGATGACCGTGAGCGAGGCCTACCGGTTCATCAAGGAGCATTACCACGACGCCAATGAGATCTTCTACCTATACGTGCTTGACCGCTACGGCCGGCTCATCGGCGTCGTCAATTTGCGCGCCCTTATCCTGGCCGATCAGAGCCAGACCATCGAAGAGATCATGCAACGCGATGTCCTCAGCGTACGCGTCGATACCGACCAAGAGCAAGTGGCGAACCTATTCGCCCGCTACGATCTGCTGGCTATCCCTGTCGTAGACATGGACAACCGTCTTGTTGGCATCGTCACTATCGACGACGTGGTAGACGTTCTGGAAGAGGAGGCTACAGAGGACATCTACCGTCTGGCGCAGATCAGCGAAGACGCCGAGATCTTCAGCCCTCTGACGCGGGCGCTGCGCAACCGCCTGCCCTGGCTGTACGTCAACTCAGTCACGGCCTTGTTGGCCGCGGCGGTCGTCGCCATGTACGAAGAGACCATCTCCGCGCTTGCCCTGTTGGCAGTTTTCATGCCCGTTGTCGCCGGCATGGGAGGCAACGCCGGCAATCAGACCATGACCATTGTCGTGCGCTCTCTGGCGCTGGGCGAAATCACTATCAAAGACGTCTGGCATGTCTTGCTGCATGAGTTGCCTCTCGGCCTGCTCAAGGGTCTCATCCTCGGTCTTTCCATGTGGGTCGTCGCATGGTGGTGGAAAGGCAACTTCACATTAGGCGTCGTCTTTGGCCTAGCCATGCTGATCAACATGCTTGTAGCGACATCCGCCGGCGTGTTAGTGCCGATTGCGCTTAAGCAGCTGCGCATCGACCCGGCTTTGGCCTCAAGCGTCTTCGTGACGACCGCGACAGACGTCGCCGGTTTCGCCGCGTTTCTTGGCTTGGCGACTATTTTTCTTCGCTTTCTGCAATAGACCGTGGCCCGGCATGACCCTCCGGCTGCATTTGACACGTTCTAAGAACTATGCGATACTCATGCCAGCTAGGGGATGCCGCACATCCGTTCGATGCGCAACCGTCTCACGGAGCATCGCCCAGCCTGATACCGCTATCCTAATAAAAGGAGGTGGTGCTAATGGATAACAGTTGTAGTAAGCGTATCCGTCCGGTAGCATCGCCTCAAGAGATTCTCCTGTAAGGAGCGCTACCGGACGGCAGGGGCGCCCTCGCTTCGGCGGGGGCGCTTCTGTTTTTTCCCTATGCGCCTCATCAGAGAGTCTCCCTGTCTGTCGCATGAATCCAGTGCTGTACATAGAAAAAGTCCCAATGCGATATTGGGACTCGTCACTACATATTGAGTTGATTGGCGCCTCAACAGACTACATCTTGTGTGGAGGGGCGCCTGATGGGATTCGAACCCACAACACCTGGAACCACAATCCAGTGCTCTGCCATTGAGCTACAGGCGCCGCACCTAAGCGGCCTTCATTCTTACGGGCCAATGACCGGCATCACTTCAGCGCCGGGGTTCTCGCCCCGGCTCTAGCTGGGGGACAGGGATTCGAACCCCGATTGACGGATCCAAAGTCCGTAGTCCTGCCATTAGACGATCCCCCATCAACGACCTGCCGCCAGGCCGGTGGGCGCTGCGAGTGCCGAGGCCCAGACTTGAACTGGGGACACCAGCATTTTCAGTGCTGTGCTCTACCAACTGAGCTACCTCGGCAAAAGGGCCAGCCTCTTGGCCGGCCCCCAGAGCGGGCGATGAGATTCGAACTCACGACCTTCTCCTTGGCAAGGAGACGTTCTACCACTGAACTACGCCCGCATACTCTGTTTTGAACCATGCCCGCCGGCTCTGTGGCCCTGGGAAGTGGACCCGGTCGGATTCGAACCGACGATCTTCTCCGTGCAAGGGAGACGCCTTCCCGCTAGGCCACGGGCCCATGTCCGCCCAGGTGCCGACGAGAGGACTCGAACCTCCACACCCCTTCGGGCAATAGATCCTAAATCTATCGCGTCTGCCAATTCCGCCACGTCGGCCAACGCCTCTCTGTAGGCTCTACCATTGTAGGCGAACTTGGCTTTTGCTGCAAATCCTGGCGGATTTCGTACCCCCGATTCTGTCAGACCGCTGCGCAGCTCCGCCACGCAACAACTCTGTACCGTCATCTGTCTCGGCGCCGAAGCGTCCGGCAAGCCGTAGCTCACTAGGCGTTACCTAGTCTCGCCCGCCTCGCTGCGACGAGATCGCACAATACAGCGCGACCCTCTCGCCTTGCTCCCAGTTGCACGCTCGCCTAGCCGGCTGCATTACTGCACCCGCTGGTAGGCTCTTACCCTACCCTTTCACCCCTTACCAGGCCGCCAAGCGACCGGCGGGAATGCTCTCTGTTGCGGTTGTAGTCAATCGACCGTTACCGGTCGACCGCCCTCACTTGCTGTTTCGTGAGGCAACCTTTCGACCCTTCGCAGGGCCGAGCGGGAGTCGGGAAGTTCCTCTGCCGACAGTATATCGGCAGCGACGGTTCTTCCGCCAGTATCCTCTTGTTAATCTGCCGCCCGTGGGGTCACAGGATCGCCCTTGCCGGACGTTTCGATAGTCTATCACCACAGCAGTCGCTTGTCAAATCTAGTCGCGTTTCCACAGGCGCCAAAACAGGTCGAGAAACGCCCTCATTTCACAGTAGTCGCCGGCAGAAACCCTCTACCTCGCAACGCGCTTCGCCCCTATTCGCCCGGTGCACGTAAGTCCAGATCCGGCTGGCGCGGCCCCTCCACCCACACCTGCCCGTCAGACCAGTTTTCCTGCTTCCAGATCGGCACAATGGCCTTTAGCCGTTCGATGGCGTACTGGCACGCCTCGAAACAGCCGTCGTGACGGTGCGCGGTCGCAACGGCGATCACCACGCTGGGCTCGCCCACCTCGCAGCGCCCCACGCGGTGCACGATGCTCACGGCCAATACTTTCGGCCATTTCTCCTGCATCTCCGCGCCGATACGCGCCAACATCGCCTCCGCCATCTCACCGTACGCTTCGTATTGCAGAAAGTCCGTACCACGGCTGCCCGCGTCCGTCTGCGTCTCCCCGCGCACTGTCCCGGCGAACGTTACGATCGCGCCGCAATCCACACGACTTACACGCGCCGCCACATCGTCAATCGATAGCTTGCGTTCCGTCAACTCAAATAGCTTGTTCACTGCCACGATCCCCTATCCCGCCGCAACGCTTGGCTCATCCGCCCGATACTGGCGGAAAGAGCGCCACCTCATCGCCGTCATGGAGCGTCTGACCACGCTGCGCATAGTCGCGATTCACCGCCGCGTATACCGACCGATCAGTCAAGCTCAAGCCGCTCTCGCTTGCAGACAGCGCCGCCAGCAGGTCGTCGAGCGTCGCGCCATCCTGCAACGTTACCTCACGCTGCCCCCAGCCCGCTTCCTGCCGCAAAGTAGCGAACAACCTCACAGTTATCTGCATGATGCTCGTCAACCGGGCGCGCTTTGCGCGTCCTCGCGCAGCCAATCGCCCGACTTGCCTCCTCGCTTCTCCAATAGCCGGATGTCGCCGATCACCATTGTCTTGTCCAGCGCCTTGGCCATATCATAGATCGTCAAAGCGGCGACGCTCACCGCAGTCAACGCCTCCATCTCGACGCCTGTCTGGCCCTGGCAGCGCACCAGCGCCGTGATGACGACCCGGCTCCGCTCCTCGTCGATTTCGAAATCAACTGCCGCCTTAGTCAGCAGCAGCGTATGGCACAGCGGGATCAGTTCGGGCGTACGCTTCGCCGCCATGATGCCCGCAATACGCGCCGCCGCCAGCACATCGCCCTTGGGCGCCCGCTCGTCACGGACAGCAGCCAATGTCGATGCCGACATGGTGACGCTGCCCTGGGCAATGGCGGTACGCGTGGTCGCTTGCTTGTCGCCTACGTCTACCATCGTCGCCCGGCCCCGTTCATCCAGATGTGTCAGTCGCTGCGCCATCACTCGTGCTCTCCTAGACTGTTTCCGCTGCTATAAGCTCCCCGATCAGCAGCGCATCCGCCACTGCGCCTGCTTCCAAACTGCCCTCGCCCGCCGGCAGTTCCAGCAGAGCATTAGCCGTGCGCAGGCTTAGCAGCCGGCTGCTGGCCTGGCTCCCCGTACTCGTGGCGGCGAATGCGCCGCGCCCGTCGTTCAACGTTTGCTCCCAGCGCAGTGTCGCCCGGTGATACTCCGGCCGTTCCGGGTCCAGGGGCAGCGGCGCGCTCAAGTGCGCTTGCACTCTGCGCAGATGCGGCTCCGGCCATCCCGCCAGCTTGCGCAGCGCCGGAACAGCCATCAGATAGAACGTGACCATGCTGCTCACCGGATTACCGGGCAGTCCGAAAACGAGCGCCCGTTTGCCTCCCCGCTCCACTGTGGTAAAGGTGCACGGCTTGCCGGGCTTCATGCGCAGCCGGCCGAAGTGCATCGTCCCCGCCTGTTCCAGAAGCGGCTTGATCAGATCCAAATCACCCATCGAAACGCCGCCGGAGGTGAGCAGCACATCTGCCTCCGCCAGCCCGCGCTCGATGCGCGCCGCGATATCCTCCCGCTCATCGGCAGCAATGCCCAAGTCGACAACCTCTGCGCCGGTCAGCGTCGCAGCCGCCAACAGCATGTGCCGGTTGCTGTCGCGTATCTGGCCTTCGCCCAATGCCGCGCCGTCCGCAGTCGGATCTATCAATTCATCACCCGTCGACAGAACAGCCACACGCGGCCGCGGATAGACCATCACCTGCGAAGCGCCCACTGTCGCCAGCAACCCGATCTCCGCCGGACCGATCCGCTCCCCCTCAGCCAACACCTCCTGCCCCAATGCAACGTCAACGCCAATCGCGCGCACCTCATGCCCCGGTTGCACGCCCCGCCTGATCTCGACCAGCCGCAGGCCATCCTCTGCGGGCAGTTGGCGCGTCTCCTCCACCATCACCACAGCATCAGCGCCGGGAGGAAGCGGCGCGCCGGTCGTCACATAGGCGACCGTCCCCGGCAGCACCCGAAACGCTGCCACCCTCCCGGCAGTCGCCTCGCCAATCACCGGATAGATGCCAGGCCCGTCCGCCGCTATCACCGCATAGCCGTCCTTGACTGCTGCAACGAAAGGCGGCAGCGGCTCACGCGCCCTCACCGCCTCTGCTAGGACTAGGCCCAGCGCGCCCGCCAATGGTACGCGCACCGGAGCCAACGCCTCAGCCTGAGTCAGCACGATCTCCTGCGCCTGCTCTACCGGTATCATCGGATAGACGGATTCGACCATCTACTCGCCCCTCACAACTACAGAACGCCTATTCCTCAAGCGGCTCGGCGATCAAGCCCGATAGCCGTTCTGCCCACGCCAGCAACTCCTCGTCGGCGCCAAACCGCGCAACAAACTGCATGCCCAAGGGCAATCCGTTCGCCGCCGACCCAGCCGGGATCGTCACCGCGGGAAGGCCCGCATGCGTCCACGGCAGATTCATATTCGGGTCGCCGGTCGAATTTAGCCCGGCCGGGGCCGGCCCCGGCGCAGAAGGGCAGACCCACAGGTCAATGCCCAGACGGTCCATCTTGGCGGTTAGTTCGTCGCGGAGTTCTAGGCAATGCGCCCTCGCCTCCTCGAGTTCCTCCTCGCTCACGCTCTGCCCCAGGCGGATCGCCTCGACCGTGCGCGGCCGGTAGAGCGATTCATATTGCTCGAACCACGCCGCATGTTCTTGCGCAAACTCGGCAAACGCCAGCCGCCGGTGTAATAGGTTCAGTTCGGTGATGTCTGCGAATTCCTCCACGCGACGCACCGTACAGCCCGCCACCTGCAGCATCAGTAGCTCTTCCTCGAACACTGCCAGCGCCTCACCCTCAGTCTGTGCCAAATACGGGCCATCCGGCACGCCTAGAATGGGCAGCCGGCTCGGCGTGCCTACTCGTCGCCACTTGGCGCACAGAACCGCGGCTGCCGCCCGCATGCCTGCCACATCCTGCGTAAACAGCCCAACATGGTCCACAGTACGCGAGAAGTAGACGATCCCCTGGGTGGCGATGCGGTTGTAGCTGGGCTTAAACCCCACAATCCCGCAGAAGGCCGCAGGCCGGATTACCGACCCTATCGTCTGCGTGCCTAGCGCCAGCGTACACAGCCCGGCAGCCACCGCCGCCGCCGACCCGCTGCTCGACCCGCCCGGCGTATGCGCCAGGCTATGCGGATTCGCCGTCGGACCTGGCTCGAAGAAGGCAAACTCAGTCGTCACTGTCTTCCCCGTGATCAGCGCGCCCGCAGCCCGCAACTGCTGCACGACCACCGCCTCGTCACCTGCAAATAGCTCCGGAGGCGCCTCCGTCCCCGCGCGCGTCACGAAGCCGTCAACGTGGATGATATCCTTCACGCCCACTGTCGCCCCGTAGAGCGGCGGTCGCCGGTTCGGATTGGGATAGCGCTCGCGCAGCGCCGCTCTCTCCGCCAT